>JACCDS010473909.1_pt1 | contig 74624 bp, 61 predicted proteins | sample 7446441 | NCBI WGS metagenome assembly JACCDS01 (sample SAMN15323445, study PRJNA562643) | freshwater metagenome | isolation source: river surface water | place: USA:Blue River Watershed | collected 2017-08-17
AACAGTTACATATCTAAAACTAAATTCTCCGATTAATAATATCATCCAAAGCGACATAGCAAGTATATGCTTTCTGAAACTTGTTGTAGTTAGTTTGATGGAGCTAATAGGCGTAGCTAGTGCAATTGCCAAAGAAGGAATTACAAAACTAACATATCGTTCGTTGAACATCGGGATGCTCCAAGGGAATGGTAAGCTAATTAGCCACATGCCAAGGAATGGAATAATAAAACTTGCAATGAAGTATTTAACACTGGCATTGTTTTTTGATGAAATTGAAATAACGGTGGATAAAGGGGGTGTTTGGGCGGATTTGATACAAAGTATGATTAGTAATACGGTTGGAAATACAGCCATGGGGATATTTGTGAATTTCCATAGGGTAAAATAGGGTGCTGCCCAAGGCGCGGGTTCCATCCAAGTACCGGAACTGGCTGAATCGATAAACCTAAAAATTACGATTCTTAGATAAGGTGAATACAACAAAAATAATACGATCCAAGGCCAAAAAAGATTGAGAATAACTCGATGGTTAATCTGGATGTTTGGCTTGTTTGGGTCTCGTTCTTTTATCAACTTGGATACTTCAAAAAATCCTTGAATCAATAATATCCAAAATCCAAAAAAGTGAGTATAAATGAGGCCAGCGGCAGAAACTACCCATAGAATTTTATGGATAGTTGTTTTTTTTTCGAGTGGCTTAATCCATAATAATTGAACCAGAACAGTAAATAACAATAGCAGGCTATAAGCTCGGATTTCGTGAGCGAAAAGTAATACCGTATTGCTACCTAAGAAAAATAAAACAGTAAAAATAGTCGCTATCAGAGATGCATGTATTTGCCGGGAAAGCAGCCAGAGCAATGCTGTGCTTATTGAGATTAAAATTGTTGGTAAGGTTCGAACTGCACCTTCAGAATTACCAGAATATGGTATCCAAAAATGCAATAATGTTTCAAAAAGTGGTGGGTTGTTACCTTTACTTAATTCGTTCCAGATGGTAGGAATCGGGAATTGAGCATGGTACAAAGAAAAACACTCGTCTGAGGTTAAAGGATACGGGTTTTTACTAAGTGTTAAGATGATAAAAGAAACAACCCCTACTGTAATCGCGGCTATACAATTATTTCTTGAGAAGTGATTCTGGGGCATTTAAAGTTTGAAGAATCTGGGACTATTAAATCTGTCCGAAAATACTCTTTAACTTTAATTCTATAACACCGAATAGTGCTTCTCGGAAAATCTTGGTACTCATTTTGGAAGTTCCAGCAGTTCTATCGGTGAAAATGATTGGATGCTCAACGATTGAAAATCCTTTCTTTTTGGAGCGGAATTTCATTTCGATTTGGAAAGCGTAACCACGAAATTTGATTTTATCAATATTAATATTTTCTAAAACACCGCGTTTATAGCAAACAAAACCGGCGGTAGTATCGGCAATTTTTAAACCTGTAATAAATTGGACATATTTTGAGGCGTAATAACTCATTAATACGCGTCCCATTGGCCAATTTACCACATTAACAACACCTCCTACGTAACGAGATCCTACACACACATCCGCCCCCGCTTCGCATTTAGCTATCAAGTTTGGAAGTTGATCAACGGGGTGAGAAAAGTCGCAATCCATTTCACAGATATATTCGTAGCCCCTATCTAAAGCCCAATGAAATCCCGCAATATAGGCGGTGCCTAATCCGTTTTTACCTTGTCTTTTTAAAATGTTTAATCGAGGTTGTCCGTTATCCGTTCCTGAATTGAATTCAGGCATTAAACCTTCTACACATTGCGCAGTTTCATCGGGCGAATTATCATCTACAACCAATAAATCGATCGTTCTGGGCAAGGCAAACACCGTGCGAACCATTTTTTCGATGTTCTCGATTTCGTTGTAGGTTGGTATTATTACCAAGGGATTTTTCGCCATGGATAACTAATTTATATGCGAAAATACGGTATTTTGCATGGAATTATGGGACAGGAATTGTCGGATTTGTATAAAAAAGCATTATTTCTGGATAGGGATGGGGTAATTAACCACGATCCAGGAGATTATACCAAATCGTTGGCAGAATTTGAAGTGTTACCGGAAGTGATAGATACCTTGAAATCGTGGCATTTGAAAGGATACCTGTTAATTGTGATTACCAACCAAGGCGGGTTAGACAAAGAGCTGTATCTACGCGAAGAGGTGGAAGCCATGCACCAATATTTACAAGGATTATGTATCAGTGCAGGGTTTCGAATTACAGACTTTTTCTATTGTCCCCATCATCCTGATTTTTCTGGAAAATGTTTGTGCAGAAAACCTGGCAGTTTGATGATTGAAAGAGCTTTGCATAAATATCGGATAGATCCCAAACAATCGTTAATGATTGGAGATAGGGAACGCGATGTGAAGGCCGCTAATGAAGCGGGAGTAAAAGGAATTCAAATTCAAACCAACGCTGCCATTCCGAGATGGGAAGATATAGCGATGTAATTCAGCATTTTGAATAATGCCTGGTATCGGTTTGGGGTGGAAGTAATCGATGATTATTTCTTTGCCAAACCGGCAATGATATGTTCTAATTCTTCTTCTGCACCTGGCATATAACCTTGGTGAGAATGTACCAATTTGCCGTTTTGATCGTAAACAAAAGTCATCGGAGGATTATTCACGTTCATTGCACGGGCTAAATCCATGTTTTCATCCAATATAATTTGATACTGCCAATTTTCAGCCAATACTTTGGGCTTTACTTTTCTAGAATTTCTAGCATCATCGATACTTACCGCTACCAATTTGCAATTATACTTTTCTTGCCACTCGGCATAATGCTCGTCAATTGCTTGCAATTCTTTGATACATGGACCACACCAAGTTGCCCAGAACGAAACAATAGTAATTTTTCCTTTCTCAACCGAGCTATTAAAATTTATTGCGCCCCCGTCTATATTCTTTACTTGAATCGATGGAGCTTCTGATGGGGCTGCGGTTTCCTGTGCGAAAACAGATGAAAAAGGGAACATAGCAGCAACAAAAAAGGCAAATACTAAATTTTTCATATCGACAAAGGTAATTCCAAATAGTATGCCAAACCGATTCGATTTTTTGCATTTTTCGCAACAAATTCTTCAAACTTCGCTAGGAGCAGTAAATTTGCACCATGGAAAAACCGGGTTTGCCTTCAGGTACTAGAGATTTTGGTCCTGAAACCATGAAACAACGCAAATACATCTTGTCAATAATGCAGCAAGTATTTGAATCGCATGGTTTTGGAGCCCTAGAAACCCCGGCACTCGAGAATTTAAAAACCTTACAAGGAAAATACGGAGATGAAGGGGATCAACTTCTGTTTAAAGTACTGAATTCTGGAGATTTTTTATCTAAAACCGAAGAAAAATTACTTTTGGAAAAGAATTCTAAAGCGGTTGTTAATTCCATATCGGACAGAGGACTTCGTTACGATTTAACGGTCCCTTTGGCGCGCTATGTAGTGATGAATCGGGATAAAATCCATTTTCCTTTTAAGCGATACCAAATGCAACCGGTTTGGCGTGCGGATCGACCCCAGAAAGGCAGATATCGAGAATTTTGGCAGTGTGATATTGATGTAGTAGGCGCAAATTCTATCGTATCAGAAGCAGAGTTGATAGAAATGTATCAAGAGGTTTTCGCTAAATTGGATTTGGGGGTGACCATACGAATAAATCACCGTGGAATTTTGGATGCATTCGTTCCTATGGCTGGCTCACTGGAATCATGGCAGCAATTCATGATCGTGATTGATAAAGCCGATAAAATTGGTAGTGATGGGGTGGTTAAGGAGTTGATAGAAAGAGGGTTGAATAATACGGTTCAGGCATGGCATTTTTTGGAAAGTACGCAGCAGTTAAAATCAAATCACGAGAAATTAGCTGCTCTAGAACATTTTATGCAGTCCGTTGAAGTAGAAGAGTATCAAGTGCGATTGAGAAAAGGGATTGCCGATATCCATAGAATTTTGAATTTAATCTCATCTAATTTCAATGTTGAATTAGATGTTTCCCTTGCTAGAGGGTTGAGTTATTATACTGGTACCGTGATGGAGGTGGTGGTAAATGACGAAAAAGTTCCATCGGATTTTAAGATAGGAAGTATTGGTGGTGGAGGTAGGTATGATAATTTAACGGGTATGTTTGGTTTGAAAGAGGTATCGGGGGTAGGGGTTTCATTTGGACTGGATAGAATTTTTGATGTGCTCCAAGCTGCGACTTTATTGCCGTCGGCCACCACCGATAAATTGAATACGAGTTTGGTATGTGCCATGGATGATTCGTGCTTGGATTATGCATACCAACTTTGTACTGCATTGAGAAATGGAGGGGAGAGTGTAGAATTATATCCGGGAACACCAAAGCTGAAAAAGCAGTTGGACTATGCAAATCAGAGAAATTTTGGGTTTGCAATAATTATTGGCGATACCGAAAGAGATCAACATACCTATGTGATTAAAAATTTAGTAACTGGGGACCAGGTTACCCATAATTTTCCTAAATAATGAAACAGCATTACCTATTGGATGAAGCCTTAATGGCTATCCAACAACCCGTAGATTTAACGGATGATATTCGATCTCAAATGGAAGCTAGTGTTGCTTTTTTACAGAGATATTTGAGCGAAGCTACTGCACCCGTGTATGGGGTAAATACCGGTTTTGGCTCTTTGCAAAATGTAGTGATTTCGGACAGTAGGCTAGGGGATTTACAGGAGAATTTGTTGATTACGCATGCTTCGGGTGTAGGAGAACTTTTACCCCGAGGTAGAGTGAAAATCATGCTCTGGTTAAAGCTATTAAACATGAGCAAAGGCTATTCCGCGGTGCGACCTGTGTTGTTTGAACGATTGGCGGCCATGTTTAATGATGGAGCATTGCCTTTGGTTTTTGAACAGGGTTCTTTAGGGGCATCCGGAGATTTGGCACCGTTATCACAAATGGTACTTCCTTTGATTGGTAAAGGAATGGTGGAGTTGCCTGGAGGTCCAGTGTTGTCCGGTGAAAGTTGGTTACAATCAAAAGGATGGGAGCCACTGGTTCTGGGACCCAAAGAGGCGTTGGCCTTAATCAACGGAACGCAATTTATGCTGTCGCATGCTTTGGAAGCTTATGGATTGATTTCAAAAATACAGCGATTGCTTCCGTGGATTTCCGCACTTAGTATTGATGCATTTGATTGTAGAATTGAACCGTTTTATGATCCAATTCATCGAGTTAGAAATCAACGAGGTCAGCAAGATGTTGCAGCAGAAATATTGAATATCTTACAACAATCGCCCAATATAAAAAAGCCCAAAAAACAGGTACAGGATCAATACAGTTTCCGCTGTATTCCTCAGGTTCATGGTGCTTCGATGGATGCATTGAGGCATTGTTTTGAAGTCTGGGAAAGAGAATTAAATGCTGTGACGGATAACCCGAATGTGTTTGAAGAAGAAAATATGGTATTAAGTGGGGGGAATTTCCATGGTCAACCCCTCGCATTAACTTTGGATTATGCCGCAATGGCGTTGTCTGAAATTGGTAGTATCAGCGAAAGACGAACTTTTTTATTGGTTAGCGGTCAACGAGATTTACCGCCATATTTAGCGGAAGATGCCGGAATTGATAGCGGTTATATGATTGCACAATATACTGCCGCCGCATTGGCAAGTCAGAACAAGCAACTTTGTACACCGGCTTCCGTAGATTCGATAGTGAGTAGTAATGGCCAGGAAGACCATGTAAGTATGGGGGCAAACGCTGCAATTAAACTCATGAAGGTGATTGCAAATGTGGAGCAAATTCTGGCAATTGAGTGGTTGTGTGCAGCCCGTGCAGCCACTTGTAGAAAATTGGTAACGGCACCCGATTTGCAAGAAGAATTACATTCATTTTTGGAAAGTGCAGATTTTGACCATACCAAAATTCCAATGCATGCGTTGATAGCCGCTTCTCATCAGTGGTTGTTTGCTGCTAATGAGCGTATTTAACGAATTTAATACGTTACAGCGAAGATTTTTTAAGACAGACGTTATTCTCGGTTAAGATTTTATTGCATCGGTGATAACCGTCCAAATTTCCTTTTTGCCTATTTTATCTTCGCTACTACTTACAATGAACGGTGGCGATTGGTTCCAATGCTCGGCAAGGGCTTCGTAATAAGTAGTTACGGCGGATTGAACCGCAGAAGGTTTTAATTTATCCGCTTTCGTTCCAACAATTACGAAGGGAATTCCCCATTCACCGCATTTGTTAATAAATTCAAGATCCAGTGCCTGTGGTTCTATGCGCAAATCAACCAAAATGAATAAACAATATAAATTGGGTCTATCTTTCAGGTAATACTCAATCATTTTAGAAAAAGCCTGACGCGTTGCTTTGCCTACTTTGGCATATCCATATCCGGGTAAATCACAAAATTGAATTATCTCGTTTAATAAAAATAAATTCAAAGACTGCGTTTTACCGGGCGTTGAACTCGTTTTTGCCAAGCCTTTGTGGTTGGTGAGCATATTAATCAAGCTACTTTTCCCTACGTTTGAACGGCCTATAAAAGCAAATTCGGGTAGGTCTGTATGTGTCATTTGGTCGTTACGTTGCCAACTTCCTAAATACTTGGCTTGCTTGATTTCCATAGGGTTTTTCTTGTTTGAAATGGTTGTTTCGGCTACAGTGGAATGGGTGGAAAGTGGTATATTTGTACCTTATTGTGTCGGCACCTATCGTAAAACCCAATCCTGCCTCCGAGGCTTCAAAAAAACAACAAGTTGAGCAAATGTTTGATAACATTTCTCCGCGTTATGACTTTTTGAATCATTTTCTATCCTTAGGAATAGATAATTTATGGAGAGTTCGTGTTCGTAAGACTGTGGCTAAATTCAATCCAACCAAGGTGTTGGATGTAGCAACAGGTACCGCCGATTTAGCCATCGAATTAATAAAAATAAAAAATTTAACAGTGGTAGGAATTGATATTTCCCAAGGCATGTTGGATTTTGGGGATATTAAATTGAAAAAGAAAGGGTTGGATAGCAGAATTACTTTGAAACAAGCCGATTCAGAAAATTTACCTTTTGAAGATGCTTCCTTTGATGCTGTGACGGTAAGTTTTGGAGTTCGTAATTTTGAAAATTTAGATAAAGGTTTGGCGGAAATGGGTAGGGTTCTTAAGCCTGGGAGCCCGTTGGTTGTTTTAGAGTTTTCCAAGCCAACCAATCCCGTGTTTAGTAGGTTGTATTGGTTCTATTTCAAATACATTTTACCGCCTTTAGGAAAGTTATTTAGCAAAGATGCAACGGCGTACACGTATCTTCCACAAAGTGTAGCTGCATTTCCAGAAGGAGAAGAATTTGTAAATAGAGCAAAATCTGTTGGATTTTCCTCCGTTATTTATAAGCCACTTACCTTTGGAATTTGCACGATGTATACATGCGTAAAGTGATATTTTACATATCGCAGTTATTTTGTTTCGCCTACATTCTGGTTTATCAGTGTACTTTTTTGCATGCTCAAATTACCGGCAATACTATTCATGGTGATTCAATGAAATTTTCGGAATCTATTGAAAATGAACCCGTAGAGTTAATTGTAAAACCAGTAATGCTCCCAACGGAAGGATCTATTTTCTCTTCCGGAAATTACCAATATTTATTTCAAGATGGATTCACTGCAAGCAGTAAGAGTTCATTTCAGCCGGAGGTTGGAATGATGCTGCCGTTATCGATTTCGGCGAATGTAAAACCCATAAACGATTTTAGTTTCTTGGATTATGCAACTCCCAGAGATCCAATGCGTATTTTTAGAAAACGTTTCTTTTGGGGAATCGCCTTTGCAGGAACACAGGCCAAGATGAAAATGGAATTGGATCCGGTTTTTTGGCAACGTACGGATTCCATAAAATCGATTCGACCTGGAGGACAGGTTGGTGGAGGTTTTGGTGGTTCAGTTGCTATGCGTATGGGTAGGTTTTGGGAAGTTAAAATGCTAACTATGTTGCAGTTGCATGAACGCACATTGCAATACACCTGGCAAAATACGCCGGGACCCAATTTGAAGATCGAAACCATCTCTTTGGATATTCCACTTACCTTGAAATATCGTTCTTCCATGCCTAACAATACTGGAATGTACATCATCGGTGGAGTTCGGTGGTCGCACGATTTTCAGAGCAATGAAGATGTGCCTATCGGGGATACAAAACCCTTAATTGCCATTAAAAAGAATACATATTATTACGAGATGGGAGCAGGGTTTGAATTTCGCTTAGATTTTGTTGATTTGTCCTTAGAATTTAAACTTTCAAATGGTTTAAATAATGCATTGGTAAGAATACCTAATAGTTATTACTCTGGTTCCTTGAGTGCTATCTACCCTCGATTGTTCAGCATTTCGCTGATGGCTCAAGATTAATTTAATTTCACTTGAATTACGTTTTACAACACAAAGATCCTTTTACAAAAGCACGTGCGGGTTTATTACAAACAGCGCATGGAGATATTCCTACGCCTATTTTCATGCCGGTTGGCACCGCTGCAACGGTGAAAGGGGTGCACCGTGATTTCTTACTGAACGACATTAATGCATCGATTATTTTAGGCAATACCTACCACTTGTATTTGCGTCCGGGGATGGAAGTTATGCAACAGGCCGGCGGGATTCATGGCTTTTCCAATTGGGATCGACCTGTGCTGACGGATTCTGGCGGATACCAAGTTTATTCCTTAAGCGGAAATAGAAAACTAACGGAAGAGGGCGTAAAATTCAACTCACATATCGACGGTAGTAAGCATTTATTTTCTCCAGAAAAGGCAATTGATATCCAGAGAGTTATCGGAGCCGATATAATAATGGCTTTTGATGAGTGCACTCCATATCCATGTGATTACAGTTATGCCAAAGACTCGATGCATAGAACTCATCGATGGTTGGATCGCTGTTTTAAACGTATGAGTGAGACGGAACCCTTGTACGGGCACGAACAAGCATTATTTCCCATTGTTCAAGGAAGTGTTTATGACGATTTACGAAAAGAAAGTGCGGAATATGTGTTAAAACACGATGCCCATGGATATGCAATTGGCGGGCTGAGTGTTGGCGAACCCCACGAGGATATGTATCGAATTACCGATATGATGACCGATATATTGCCCGTTGAGAAACCCCGTTACCTTATGGGTGTTGGTACTCCAGAAAATATTTTAGAATGTATTTCTTTGGGTGTTGATATGTTTGATTGTGTGATGCCAACCAGAAACGGCAGAAACGGTACTGTTTTCACCACAGAAGGTCAAATCAATATTCGGAATAAACAATGGGCCAACGACTTTTCTCCTTTTGATTCTTGGTTAACACCCGAGTATTCGAAAGCGTATGTTCGACATTTATTTCAATCCGAAGAAATGTTAGGGCCAATAATTGCCAGCATTCAGAATTTGCGATTTTATTTATGGTTGGTACGCCAAGCGAGGGAACGAATTTTGCAGGGAGATTTCCATAATTGGAAGAAGAGCATTTTAAAAACGGTGGGCAGGAAATTAAGTTGATGGACGTTAATTCGGCAATAATGCACCTTTAAATAAATGAAATAATGAGATTTACAAAGCTGGACCGGTATATAGCATCAACGTTTTTGAAGACGTTTTTTGTTACGGTGGCCTTGTTTGTGATCATCATCATGGTGTTCGATTTTGCAGAAAAATTGGACGATTTCATGGAGAAAAGCGCTCCCATTGAGCAGATATTTTCGGTGTATTATTTGAATTTCATTCCAACATTATTGAACACTTATTCGCCTATTTTTATTTTTATTTCGGTTTTGTATTTTACCTCTCGATTAGCTTCGCGAACCGAGATTATTGCGATGCTGAGTGGAGGTTGGTCGTTACGGAGAATTTTAATGCCGTACATGGCAACCGCGGCTTTGCTTGCATTTTTTAGTTATTTATTGAATTCTTGGATTATTCCCATTACCGACAAAAAGCGGGTAAAATTTGAGAATACGTATATGCGGGATTATTACTCTCAGGCGAAATCAACCATTTTTAGGCAATTGAAACCTGGGGTTAATATGTACATGGAGTATTTTAATAACAATGATAGTTCCGGGATAGGGGTTACCTTGGAGGAATATCAGGGTAAGAATTTAAAGAGTACTCTGTTTGGTAGATTTATCCGTTGGTCTCCGCAAGCCAAAAAGTGGCAATTGGAGATGGTGCAGCAACGTGTGTTTTTACCCAACGGCAATCAACAGGTAAAGAACATGAACTCCATGGATACCTTGATTGATTTTAATCCGGAAGATTTCTTTTTTCGCTTGGAAGATGTTCAGAGTTTAAACCAGAACGAAATGCGAAGAATGATTGCCAAAGAAAAATTGCGAGGGTCTAGTAATGTAGATTTATTGCAGACGGAGCTTTATCGGCGATACGCATCTCCTTTTAGCACGTTCATCTTGGTGGTTATTGCGGTCAGTGTCGCAGGAAGAAAAACGAGAAATGGGTTAGGTTATTCTTTGGGGATAGGCATTTTTGTAATTTTGTTTTTCTTGTTCTTTAGCAAGTACTTTATCTCTTATGGGAATCGGGGAGTAGTGTGGCCGTGGTTGGCCGTCTGGTTGCCCAACGTGTTGTTTATTCCGGTTGCCTGGCTATTCTATCGTAAAGCACAACAATAATCTTATACATTATTCGTAATATAGCGGGAGAGATTAGGGACTTCCCTCAAAATGGTAGATAACGCAAATGTTATTGGTGAATTTTTGCAATAAGTATATTAGGCGGATAGCTGCCTTTGTGTTGGGATTGTTCACCTTAATTGTTTCTGGATTAAGTGGTAATTCCATCGTTACTGAAAAGGTATGTTCGCCAACAGATACGGTTATTGTGTACGATACGGTGTTTGAGTTTTCTCCTCATGTTCGATTTCCAAGATCTTGGGTTGCTGCTGCTTCTTGGATGCCACAAAGTGGCAAAAATAGTTTCGGATATGACGGAGGGGATTACACAACGGGGTTGAATACAAATCGATTGAGTTTTGGTAGGCAAATATCCTTGGATACAAAATCATCTTTGCGGTATCGATGGTTAAAAGTTGATGCCGATGTTGGCGTTGGATTACGAGAAATTTATATTACCAGTTTTGGAATGTGGTATCATAGTTCCGATGAATATATTGGGGGAGATTTGCATGTTTATGAATACGGCGGAACGAAAAAGCAATTGGCTAATTATTATACCGTAGGTCCGGAATTGGAACTACATATGCAAATTGGGAATTTCAAAAAGAAACAATCAAGATGTATAACCGAACTAAATGTTGGAGCTTATGCATACACCGCAGTTTCTTCAACCTATCGAGCCTTTGTAGATAATTATTCTATCCATTCGGTTCTTTACGATAATGGGGTAAGGGAAGAATTAAATTATTATTATGGCTCCTGGGTTCCTAATGATGTGAGTTACACAGGGTCGGATGTGCAGCTGCACCTAAATGTTCGGGAAAAAGTATATTGGGCATCAGGAATATCATTTTTTGGTGGTTATGGGGGTACTGTGTTGTTGCTGAATGATATCGTTGCTAATATCTTTACCTTGGGATTGGAGTATAAATTTGGTACGGTATACGAACGGAAGTAGCAGAACCGCGATGGTTTAGTGGATTAATAGGATTTGTTTATTTGGCTGAAATTCTGTATATTGTGATTATATCCATGGAGGTTAAGAAAAATTTAAAGCATGTAATTGGGTTGATAATAGCGGGATTATTGTCGATGTCTTTGTTTGGTTTGGATCTGGTAGATTCTGCGTTGAAGCGAGGGGCTCCAACCGATACGGTTGTTGTGTACGATACCGTATTTGAGTTTTCGCCGCAGCGTATGTACCCGAGATCTTATATTGTAACTGGAGGGTACCTACCTCAAGACGGAGAAATTCGATACGGAACTTGGCGGGGAACGCAAGGGTATGAACTCTACAATTTACGTTCTTCGCGTATTAATATTTCCCGCAGATTTGCTTTGGACGCGGCTTCCCCGTTGCGGTATCGATTTTTACGATCCAATATTGATTTGGGAATTGGGATTAGCGCTATGGATCTCAAATACGAAGACAATTATTGGGATTATTATCGGGATGAATATATAAACAATATTAGACATGTGTTTGAACGTGGTGGGCGATTAGTTCAAACAGCCAGTTGTAAAACCTTAGGTGCTTTAGTGAATCTGAATGTAGCCATGGGTAATTTTAAAAAGCCTAATTCGCGGTTAACCTTTGAAACAAATGCCGGGTTGTATGGATTTGCCAATATAAGTAGGGATAACAGGAAAAATCAATCCTTTTCCTATGTTACGTACGATAGGCACTGGATATGGTACGATAACGGGAATCGGGAATTGGTTTCCGAAACGATTACAACACCGCGGTTTGGAGAGTTTGTAGTATTAGCCAACGATGTAGATCTCCAGTATCATCTTGATTTTCGGTTGAATTGTCGTGTAGTGGATCAACTTTATGCAAATGTTGGGTTGGGTTTTAATGGTCTACTAGTGGATGGTGTGTTTCAAGTAAGTCACTCCTGGATTGGATTGCAATATCAGTTTGGTACAAAATATGAATAGTGATTTGATGTTTTCCTTGGATCATTGATTAAATACAAATGAATACTGGGGGAATGAACTTTGATGGACTTGTTATGGGAAATACGATGCTCAGTAAACGAATAATTCACCTGTGGTGCACCATAACATTGGTATCTGTTTTCGGTATCGGAGAATTACTTGCAGAGGAAGTAAGTTTCTCCCAACAAAGACCTCCGATTCAATTACGACGGATTTCAAAGCATGTTAGTTACCCAGGAGTTCAGGGGGCACCCATAGTTCAGGAGTTTTATTTGTGGGTTGAAGTTTCGAAAAAGCTGCAACGATCTATGAAAAAACAAACTTGGCGTATTGATTTTGATTCCTTCTACTGGTCTGGATACCGTGGGTTGGGAAGTTACGGGAGTCAGGGTGCTGAGGTTAAATCCATGCGAATTAGCAGCCCCACCAACGAATCGCGGTATTGGAAAGATCGTTTTGCTGTTGATTCGGCCAAAAAACATTGGATGTTGGTTGTTGGAACCGTTGAGATACCCACGAGAAATGAGTATGATTTTATCGAGGCGATACGTACTCTGGGTGATGATCAAAATTCCCTGAGTGATAGTATAAATGCCGCTGGGGATGGACACGATTCAGTAAGCGACAGCAGTACTGTTTTTAGGGCTGGGCAGAATTCTAATACGAGTAAGTTAGGAGTTACTACCAATGATTATCGGAAAGCAAAAAACAACTACTTGTTGAAGCATCTTTCACCGTCAGCAGGTATTGCTTCTGATAATCATCGGAAAGCAAAAAACAACCAAGTGTCTTGGGAGAGTGGGGATCCAGAGTTGGTGGTTTTTTATTCTATACTCAGATGGGAATCGATAGGATTCCAAAAAGTTAGTCAATCCGTGATACGGGTGGACAAAATAAGCCGGACAACTGCCGTGTTTCATCCATAATAAAAGTAGATTCGAACATTCTTTGGATATGAGAAATAGAAATCAAAAAAGTCGATTTGTAGCCGTGGGTTTGTTGGCCGTAGTATTTTCGTCCTGTTCTGTGTTTATGCCAACGAAGATATTGACAGAAAATACGTTGGTGGAGTGGCGTGAGAATAATATACCGGCAAATGAGATTCAATATCGATTAAAAGGAAGTTTTGAGTTGTTTCGAGAAGTTGATTCCAAGAATGTACGGGTTGAAGGCGGAACCATCAAAAGCTCCAGTGGAAAGGAAGTAGAATCCTTGTTGTTTGTGGATGGTATCAAGGGGGTGAGTTTGGGTAAAATTTCTACGGAAGGAATTCATGTATCCTTTTCTGTGGACGATAATACGGGGTTATATTTTGTAACTAAGGGAGGAAACGAACTTTCATTGGAAGTGGTTGATGGCAAGGTGAGTTACATGGGAGGTCGTTGGTCGATTAAAAACCCTAACGGTGGAGATTTCAATCCGCCACAGTTAATGTATGTGGCATCTTCGAAGAGTAAGATAAAGAATAAGACTACCGTAGTTCGAGGCAGAAGTTTGTAATTGGATGATTGTTAATCGACTTGAATGACCAATCCTTTTAAATAGTGGCCTTCGGGGTGGTATAGATTTACGGGATGGTCTGGGCCCTGTCCTAATTTGTACAATATTTTACAATTTCTACCCGTTTCAATTCCCGCGGCAGTAACTGTGTTTGCAAACAATACATCGTCTACTACTTGGGAGCAAGAGAAGGTAAACAACAAGCCACCGGGTTTAACGCAATTGATTCCGAGGGCATTGAGTCGTTTGTACCCCATTACTGCTTGGTGTTTTTTATTTAAACTTTTGGCAAAAGCTGGGGGATCTAGCACAACGATATCGTAGGTGTTTAAATGATTTTTAAGGTATTGGAGGACGTCTGCGGTTACGGATTCGTGGGTTTGGTTGTTGGGATTTTCGTTGGTTGCGAAGTATAATTCTACGTTCTTATTGGTCAATTCCATGGCCGTAGCGCTGATATCAACACTGGTTACGTGTTTAGCATTTCCTGCCAGCGCCGCGATGGAGAAACCACCGGTGTAGCAGAAGGTATTCAAGACGGTTTTGCCGGCAGCGTGCTGCCGGAGCAACGCCCTGTTTTCTCGTTGGTCTAAAAAGAAGCCTGTTTTTTGTCCGGTTTGCCAATTAACCCAAAAAGGGAGATTGTTCTCGAGGGCTTTGCCGCTGGGCTGATTGCCCAGCTCAAAACCGTCTACATCCGCTGCGTTTAAATGCATAGCAGAGGCGCTTTTGTTGTAAATGGTAACCAATTCCAGTTCTGGTATTTTTTGAAGCGCCTGAGCAATATCCTTCACCGCGGCCAACATACCGTGGGTGTGGGCTTGGATAATAGCTGCATCTCCGTAAATATCAATAATCAATCCGGGCAATAAATCCCCCTCTCCGTGAACCAACCGAAACGCATTGGTGGAAGTTTTGGGTCCATAATTCAAACTTCTGCGCATCGCCCATGCTTTTTCCAATCGACCTTTCCAAAATTCTACATTGGGTGTGCGTATGGGTGCACTTAATGAAGTAAGTAACTGCGGTTTAGTCAATGTAGTATTCTGGGTAGCCCCCAACCAAGCATCGTCCCAATGGGCAATTATTCGTACTGCAATACTGCCATCCCCAACATGACCAATTCCCAACAATTCCCCACGATGAGAAACAACTTGAACCCATTCTCCTGGGATTAACGATTGATGGTCCTTTAACGCACCGCTAAATATCCATGGATGTTTTCGTAATATCGAACCTTCTTTTCCGGGTTTCAACTGTAGTTGTTTCATGGGAGGCTGCAAAATTCCGTTATTTTTTGCAACTTTGAATCATGAATCCAAGTGTTTCCGATATTTCCAAAGCCTTAGAAGAAATCGCGCCCTTGTGGTTGCAGGAATCGTACGATAATTCCGGATTATTAGTGGGCGATAGAACGATGGAAGTGCATTCTGCATTATTATGTTTGGATGTAACCGAAACCATTTTGGAGGAAGCTAAAACCAAAGGCTGTAATTTGATTATTGCCCATCATCCCTTGATTTTTGGAGGAATAAAACGATTAACCGGGGATAACGAAGTACAACGATGCATTATGAAAGCGATTCAATATGGAATTGCTATCTATGCTTGCCATACCAATTTGGATAATGTATTGGCGCAAGGGGTAAACCAGAAAATAGCACAGAAGCTGGGTTTGTCCGATACTCGGGTATTGTTACCCAAAGAAAATGTATTGTATAAACTGCAATTGTTTGTACCGCATGACTCCTTGGAAGTTGTAAAGACAGCGATTTACGCGGCCGGTGCCGGATATATAGGAAATTATTCAGAATGTTCTTTTGTAACAGAAGGTACAGGGACGTTTACGCCGATAAAGGGGGCAAATCCCTCGGAAGGTAGGATTGGGGAACATTACTCGTCCTCCGAAATGAAATTGGAAGTCATTGTACCCGCTTGGAAAAAATCGGCGGTGGAACAGGCATTCAATGATGCTCATCCTTATGAGGAGGTGGCTCATGAGTGGATTCGTATTGATAACACAAGCGGAGAATTTGGCTCCGGCGCCATTGGCAATCTGCCTAAACCAATGACTAAGCAGGAGTTTTTGCAGTACCTGAAAGTATCGATGAATTTAAAATCCGTAAAATTTACGGTTTCAGCAGATTTGCCAATCGCCAAAGTGGCGGTTTGCGGCGGTTCAGGAAGTTTCCTGATCGCCGCCGCAAAAGCCGCCGGAGCCCAAGCATATATTACCTCGGATGTTAAATACCACGAGTTTTTTGATGCCGGTAATTCCTTGCTCCTTTGCGATATCGGGCACTTCGAAAGCGAGAAATTTACAATGCAACTCTTTTCTGAGATTTTATCAGCAAAATTCCCTAATTTTGCAACCATTTTTGCCGAAACTGTTACCAACCCAATAGATTATATATAAACCATGGACGTTACCATTGATAAGAAATTAAAGGATTTGTGGAAATTGCAGCAAATCGATTCCCGTATCGACGCCCTTCGCGCCGTTCTTGGCGAATTGCCAATGGAGGTTGCCGATTTGGAAGACGAAATAGCTGGCTTGCAAACCCGCGTTCAGCATATTACCGAAGAAATCGATAGCTACAACCACGAAATTTCTGCTAAGAAAAATGCTATTAAAGATTTTCAACGTGCCATCGAAAAATACGATGAACAGTTGAATAACATCAAAAATAGCCGTGAGTATGATGCCATTAACAAAGAAAAAGAAATTGCTGGTTTGGAAATCCTTTCTGCAGAAAAGAAAATCCGCGATTTTGGAAAGCAAATCGAAGGCAAACAAGAAATCTTAGATAAAACACAGGCTACTTTAGATTCTAAACAAAAAGATTTAGACTTTAAAAAAGCAGAGTTAACGGAGATTGAAAAAGAAAATGCGGAGGAAATTGCTAAAATTTCAACAGAACGCGATGCCGCGGCTGGTAAATTGGATGCTCGTTTAGGTCGCGCTTATTCTAGAATTCGCACCAACATGAAGAATGGTATTGCGGTTGCTCCTATCATCAGAAGCTCTTGCGGTGGTTGTTTCTCTAAAATTCCACCTCAGCGCCATTCCGATATCCGTGCACACTATCGTATCATCGATTGTGAAAACTGCGGTAGAATCATGGTAGACCAATCCATTACCGGTATTGCTGCATTTGATGAAGAGAAACAAGAAAAAACTCCTCGTCGTAAAATGCGCTTAACCGCTTCGAAATAAGATTAATTTTAATCAATCATACTAGGCTATCTCTAACGAGGTAGCCTTTTTTATTTTCCGAACAACGTGATTAATGGGATGCGAATTTTAGGTAGTAATTCGTATTAAATTTAATTGGAACTCGATTGAGTTAAATTGTTGGGCTAATCAACCGCGTAATCCTTCAATTACTTTTTCACCAGAAAATCAATATCAGGCATTACCTGCTCTATCTTTTCCCATGGCATTCCCGTGATATCGATAAAGTAAATATGCTTGCCTTCGTCCAATGTTTGACCCGCCATGTGTTGAACATCCAACATTTGCTTACCCTCCACCGTTACATACCTCCGAACGGGCATAATGCAATACCAGCCATGTCCGTAACCTTCCTTATCCAATTTAGGTCCGATGCGTTCTACCGGTCCGGCAATTACCCGATCGGGAACAATAGGATCTCTGGCGAAATATGCGTTTAACTTATTTTTATACTTTTCAATCCCGCCATTGGCTTTTATCATTGCAGGCAAGGCATATTCAGCACACACTTCCGCATTTTTAGCTAAAAAGGCTTGCGAGTATCGGTTGGCAGCGCGCTGAAAAGCGGATAGCATTTTTACACTATCAATTTCAATTAATTCCATCCCCACAGTATCGGATAAGGTAACTGGTACCACCGTATCGCCTACAATGGTATTTTCTTTTTCCTTGATTTCCGCAATCCGTTCCGCATCCCGTTGCTTTGTCCATTCCCAAATCCCCCACAGTAGCCCTATTGCCAATACAATGGCAAAAATTCGTTTGTTTCGTTGTTTTGTGCTCATGATTGTGTCAACTGCGAAATAATCGGTCCCTAGTAGTTCTTATAAACGATAGGGTTGGATGATTTCTTGTACAATACCATTCACAAAGGTAACATTATTGAATCTTTACTTGTTTCCTCGTAAAATAGAATGATTCCTTTATTTAATAAAAAAGGCTGCCCCAATTGAGACAGCCTTTCTAACCATTGTAAATTATATTACTTTACTTCTTCAAAGTCCACGTCTTGAACTTCGTCGCCCGTTTTTCCTGATCCAGATCCTGCACCAGCGCCTGCGCCAGCACCAGCTCCCGCATCCCCACCCATGTCGCCAGGATTACCACCCGTAGCATTATACATGTCTTGAGATGCCGCCTGCCAAGCGTCGTTTAATTCGGTTGAAGCAGACTCCATTTCGGCAAAATTCTTTTCACCTACGGCCTTTTTCAATCGTTCGCAGGCACTTTCGATAACGGATTTCTTTTCAGCAGGAATTTTATCCCCGTATTCTTTTAATTGCTTTTCGGTTGAGAATACCAATTGATCGGCAGCGTTAACTTTATCGGCTTCCTCTTTTCTAATACGGTCCGACTCAGCATTCATTTCCGCATCTTTTTTCATTTTTTCGATTTCTTCTTTGCTTAATCCAGAAGAAGCTTCGATACGGATTTTTTGCTCTTTACCGGTTGCTTTATCTTTAGCGCTAACACTTAAAATACCGTTAGCATCAATATCAAATGTTACCTCGATTTGTGGGGTCCCACGTGGAGCTGGCGGAATACCATCTAAAATGAATCGGCCAATGGTCTTGTTGTCTGCTGCCATTTTACGCTCACCTTGGATTACGTGGATTTCAACCGATGGCTGATTATCCGCAGCGGTACTGAATGTTTCTGTCTTTTTCGTAGGAATGGTAGTGTTGGCATCAATCATGTTGGTCATTACACCACCCATAGTTTCAATACCTAAACTCAATGGAGTTACATCCAACAACAAAACATCTTTTACTTCACCGGTTAACACGCCACCCTGAATGGCTGCACCAACGGCAACTACTTCGTCAGGATTTACTCCTTTTGAAGGTGCTTTTCCGAAGAAATCTTCTACCAACTTCTGAATCGCTGGTATACGAGTAGAACCACCTACTAAAATCACTTCGTCAATATCGGAGGAAGTATATCCAGCATCTTTTAATGCTTTTTTACAAGGTTCCAATGTGCGCTGAACCAAATCATGCGCTAATTGTTCAAACTTAGCTCTGCTCAATTTGCGAACCAAATGTTTGGGAACACCATCCATCGCCGTGATGTAGGGGAGGTTGATATCGGTTTCAGGAGAAGATGATAATTCAATTTTTGCTTTTTCAGCCGCTTCTTTTAAACGCTGCAAGGCCATAGGGTCTTTACGTAAGTCCATATTTTCCTCGCTCTTGAACTCATCGGCCATCCAATCAATGATCACCTGGTCGAAATCATCCCCGCCTAAGTGTGTATCACCGTTTGTGCTCTTCACTTCAAAAACACCATCGCCCAATTCCAAGATTGATACGTCAAAGGTACCTCCTCCTAAATCGTACACGGCGATTTTCATGTCTTCGCTCTTTTTATCTAATCCATAAGCCAAGGCCGCTGCAGTAGGTTCGTTGATAATACGTTCAACTTTTAAACCCGCGATTTCGCCCGCTTCTTTGGTAGCCTGACGTTGCGCGTCATTGAAATATGCAGGTACAGTAATAACCGCACGGGTTACTTCCATTCCTAAATAATCTTCGGCTGTTTTCTTCATTTTTTGAAGGGTCATGGCCGATATTTCTTGAGGAGTATAGGTGCGATCGCCTATTTCAACACGAGGCGTATCGTTGTCACCCTTTACTACTTTATAAGGAACGCGAGAGATTTCAGAACTCATATTAGAGTACTTTTCTCCCATGAAACGTTTGATTGATTGAATGGTATGCTGGGGATTGGTGATTGCTTGACGTTTAGCAGGGTCACCCACCTTGCGCTCTCCATTTCCGTTGTCCATAAAAGCCACGATGGAGGGAGTGGTTCTGCGGCCTTCGCTGTTTGCAATTACAACAGGTTCGTTACCTTCCAACACTGCAACGCAACTGTTGGTGGTTCCTAAGTCGATTCCGATGATTTTGCTCATTTTAATAAATAACTTTTGTCCAATATTGTCAATTGCCGTACCAAGCCGAAAAACAGGATATCACCGTGACGGATTGTCAGCAAATCTGCCACTTGTGCCGAAATAACCCTAAAATGAATGACCTATTGGTTCAAATTGTCCGATTTTATTAAAACGGAAACCGATAGGATTAAAACCAACACATCTACACTACGGCACAAAGTTTAATTTCCGTGTATTGCTGTCTTTTTGCAACACGGGCAACGAATTTTTATCTAAGGGAATATTTAAAATTTGTTGTTGAACCCGAGCTGCGAACAATCCAAAACCATTATCAACATTGGTGTAATCGGCTTGTTTTTGAACAATTCCGATGCTGGGTTCGTTTACCGAAATATAATCTACTAACGATTGGTTACCTCCATAAAAAGAACATCCCATCCACTTGATTCTATGTTTAACATCGGCCGATGCAGGAATGGTAAATCCTAGAAACTGTAAAAAAGCTTGTCTCGGCATTTGGTGTATCGCTCTCACTTTGGGCTGAACACGGAAATTGGTTAACATATTCCATGTGTAGAGCTTTTGCGATTTTTGATTGGTATCGGCTAGGGAAATACGTTCTACCATCACGTGCAATTTTACATCAAAAGCAAAACTATTTTCACCCGGAGTAAAAGCAGTGGTTATATAGGGTGTGCCTATCCCGAAAACAACACTTTGTTCAAAAACAGGTCCTTGAATTGCCGCTTTCCCTAACGTCCATGTTTTAGCACTGGCCTTGGTTCCTGTTAGGGGATTGATTACGTCGATTCGGTATTCCCAATTCGGTAAAATCTTTTCTTTGGTGGTCCAAACATATACCGGCTGTTTGCTAAACAATCCGCTGTCTTTGTTTACCTGGGTCTTCTTTAAAACGATCACCTTACCGGTTGCGACTTCGGTGATGGTTGCATAGGTAGAATCTAAATAAAGGCTATCTGGATTTTGTGCTACCTCATAAGCACTACCCGAAGTATTAAGAAAAGCTTTGTTAATTTTGATTTCTTGAACCGAGTCCAGCGGATCCAACAATCCATAGATAATGATGGTCTCTTTCCAATCGGCATTGATTTCAAAATCGTTTTCACAGGAAGTAGTTCCAAAGCCAATGATAAAAAGTACAGCGATCAGGGTATTGCGAATCAGGTTCTTGCTTGTTTTCATTCGGTTTATTCCTACTTTTGTTGAGGAAAGCTACAAATATCCGGGATTACAATCAGATTTGCCCGGTAAATCGATGAAATATCGCCATTAATCATTCATGAACTCATGAGTATTCACAAAAAAGAACACAAAAAAATTACCACCCATGTTTTGGCTGAAATGAAAGCCCGAGGGGAAAAGATTTCCATGCTAACCGCCTACGATTTCTCCATGGCGAAAATTGTGGATGATGCGGGAATTGATGTGATTTTGGTGGGGGATTCTGCCTCCAATGTCATGGCCGGACACGAAACAACCTTGCCAATAACCTTGGATCAAATGATATATCATGCCTCCAGTGTGGTGAGAGCAATAAATAGAGCTTTGGTGGTGGTGGATTTGCCGTTTGGTAGTTATCAAGGAAATTCCAAAGAGGCTTTGGCATCCACTATTCGTATCATGAAGGAAAGTGGTGCTCATGCCATAAAAATGGAGGGTGGGGAAGAGATTTTGGAAAGTATTCGACGTATTTTAACGGCCGGAGTTCCTGTAATGGGACATCTTGGATTAACTCCCCAGAGCATTTATAAATTTGGAACCTATACGGTGAGAGCTACCGAAGATGCGGAAGCAGAGAAATTAATAAACGACGCCAAGTTACTAGAACAGGCAGGTTGCTTTGCATTAGTGTTGGAAAAAATACCCGCTCATTTGGCTCAAAAAGTGGCCGAAAGTATACAGATTCCCGTAATCGGTATTGGTGCTGGAAATGGGGTAGACGGACAAGTATTGGTGGTACACGATATGTTGGGAATAACGAACGAATTTAGTCCTCGTTTTTTACGTCGATATTTGAATTTGTACGAAGATATCAAAGGTGCAGTTCAACAATACGTTACGGATGTGAAGTCGAAAGATTTCCCCAACGATAAAGAACAATATTAATAAGTTACAGTATTAAAAATAACTTGTAATTTTTTTTTGATGTACCAGGTATTGCCCATGCAAACATCGCATTACGAAGAGGTTTCTGCTATTTTTCAGCAGGGAATTGAATCTGGGAATGCTACGTATGAAACAAAATCACCTTCATGGGAGGAGTGGGATAAGGGACATTTAATACAGGCAAGATTTGTTGCCATTCAGCAGCAATTTCAACAGCAACAAGTTGTCGGCTGGATTGCACTTTCTCCCGTATCCAATCGATTTGTATTTCGTGGAGTAGCCGAGTTGAGTATTTATATCCACAATAATTTTCAAGGCAAGGGAGTAGGTGCACAATTAATGGAGGCCGCTATTGAGAATTCTCAAACCAACGGAATATGGACATTACAGTCCGGAATATTTCCAGAAAATACAGCGAGCTTAAAATTGCACAAGAAATTTGGATTCCGTGAAGTGGGTTATCGAGAAAGGATTGGACAAATGCCGAAGTCGGGAGATTGGAGAGATATAATTTTATTGGAGAGAAGATTTAAGGGTTAGCCATTCACTGAGTCATTCCCCTATTGGATCATACCTAACAGGGGTGAGCTACATTATTGAATCTATTTATCCCTTGAAACCGCGTTTAAACGGAGCTACTAATTCCTCAACTTGAGCAATTACTTTTTCGCACTGCTCAATGATACCCTTACCGGATTCCGTTATAGTAATAGGTAGGGTGGATCGATCAAATACCTGAACACCGAGTCGGTCTTCAAACGTTTTGATTTGGTGACTCACCGTGCTCTGATCTGCTGCGCATTCGTCCGCTGCTTTGGAAAAACTACCGTGTTTCGCTACGGAAACCACGTATTGCATTTGTCTAAGAGTAATAACCACAAAAATTAAACAATGGGTGTAACAAAGTGTTTTTTAACGGTTATAAAAAATTGATTTATTTATAACCTAGGAACCAAAAATACGATATTAAAAACGAAAAACCCCCGATAAACAGGGGTTTTGGTTGTTGTATGGAAAAAATCAATAACTTAATGAGGGGCGTTTTTTAATTTGAGCCCCCAATAAATCTGTTTAATTTTTATTTATTCCCTTTAGCATGATCGGCCAAAAACTGAGCCAACCCAATATCGGTTAACGGATGCTTCAGAAGTCCAAGAATTGCGGATAGCGGACAAGTCACTACATGGGCACCTGCTTCGGCGCTCTTTACTATATGCAATGGATTACGAATACTTGCTGCCAAGATTTCCGTATCATAACCTTGAATATCGTAGATATCGGCAATCTGCTTAATCAATTCCATTCCATCCCAATTCATATCGTCTATTCTTCCAATGAACGGAGAAAGATAGGTTGCACCTGCTTTAGCCGCTAAAATGGCCTGCCCTGCACTAAAAACCAGCGTACAATTGGTACGAATACCTTTGGAGCTGAAATATTTAATGGCTTTTATGCCGTCTTTAATCATCGGTACTTTTACCACGATGTTTTCGTGTAACGCGGCCAATTTTTCACCTTCAGCAATAATTCCTTCATAGTTAGTACTGATAACTTCGGCACTTACATCGCCGTCTACCAATTCACAAATTGTTTTATAATGATTGATTACAGCTTCTTCACCAAAGATGCCTTCTTTGGCCATTAAACTTGGGTTGGTGGTTACGCCGTCTAGGATTCCTAGGTCATTTGCTTCTTTTATTTGATCTAGGTTGGCAGTATCGATAAAGAACTTCATGATTCAAAAATACTTCTCTTTATTGGATGACAGGCAATGCTTTGTTAAAAGGGATACACAATTTTTACACCACACATCAAACAATTTACTCCATTGGTAGTTTACTTTGTATTCAAATCGCAATAATGCAACCAAAACCTAGAATCGTATCGGTATTCAGAAAGGCACATTTCAATGCTGCCCACCGACTCAATGTCCCAAGCTGGACGGAAGAGCAAAACCGAGCTTTCTTTGGTTTGTGTAACAATGCACATTACCATGGTCACAATTATGAACTGGAAGTAAAAGTGCAAGGGGAGGTAGATGAAGTTACTGGGTACTTAATCGATATGAAAGTGCTCAAAGATTACATCGATGAAGAGGTGGTAGAGCGATTTGATCATAAAAATTTAAATTTAGACACTGAGGAATTCAAAAATATTAATCCTACAGCGGAGAACATTGTTTGGGTGATTTGGGAACGCTTGCGTGCTCGATTGGATCAAAAGTTTTCGTTATCGGTTAGGTTGTATGAAACGCCTCGTAATTTTGTAGAATACAATGGATAAAGACTTGGAAAACCAACTCATCAGACATTTTGAAGAGTTAGGGGATGCACACATGAGTTCCGGGGTGGATACGCCGTTACGTGAAGATGCTTTTGTAATGGACGATTCCTTAAAAATTGAGCTCATAGCCAAGCATTTTCGCGAGATAATGCATGTACTGGGTCTTGATTTACAGGATGAGAGTTTAAAGGGCACTCCGTTGCGCGTTGCTAAAATGTATGTGATGGAACAATTTAAAGGCTTGGATCCACGGAACAAGCCTGCAGCAACATTGTTTGAGAATCCGTACAATTACAAAGAAATGTTGGTGGAGCGAAATATTCATTTCCACAGTACCTGTGAGCACCATTTTGTGCCCATATACGGACATGCCCATGTTGCTTATTTTTCAGCAGGTAAGGTGATTGGATTAAGTAAATTAAACAGGATCGTGGATTATTACGCGCGCAGACCTCAAGTTCAAGAGCGAATGACGGTTCAAGTTGCTACTGAGTTGATGGAGGCATTGCAAACACCCGATGTTGCTGTGATTGTGGATGCTAAACATATGTGTGTAGCTTCTAGAGGTATCAAAGATATTACTTCAACTACTGTTACTTCTAGTTTTCATGGCAAATTCAATCAGCCGGAGGTTCGCGCTGAGTTATTGAAATACATCGCCATGGAAGACCCGAAAAACTAAACTCACGAAAGGCTTCTTCATGTTGAGGGAGCGCCTAATCAATAGGTGGTTTTTTGAGTTACTTTTTGAGTAGCGTTATAGCTTCCTTGTTTTGTGGCTAGTGTTGCTTTTTCCTGTTTCTATGCTTGCTAAGTTTGCACAATTTGTAGATATTTCATTGCATTTTTAGTGTTAATTTTGGATGTCGTGTTTTAAAATCTTGAAATTACATCCTAAAATATCGCTTACCCTTGTTTTTGCCTTGTTCCCGTTTTTGTTGCAAGCACAAACCGCGCGCGAAGTGGCCGTTGAGATTAAAGCCTCTTGGGTTTCTGGATTAGGGATAACCTTAAATTGGCGTTACGATGCCAGTACTACTTCCTATGACGTTTACAAACGCAGTGGCAATTCGTGGGTGAAGAAAAAGAATACTTCAGGATTAACTTGGACCGATTCCTTTGCTGTTGAAGGAGTGAGGTATGAATACCGTGTAGCTAGAAATTCGTCGGCCTATTCCTTTACAGGGAATGGGTATATCTCCGCAGGATTTAAAATTCCTGCAACCGAAAATTTGGGAAAGGTATTGCTGGTGCTGGATTCCAATTACTCCGTGCCTCTGTCTTCAACGATTTCCCAATACAAACAGCAACTTACCAATGAAGGCTGGACGGTAATTCAAAAATCTTTTCTGCGAACTGCTGCTGTAACCGATATCAAATCGTGGATTAAGTCGCAGTGGGATACAGATTCTAATAATTTAACGGCTGTAATTTTATTAGGGAAAATACCGGTTCCATACAGCGGAAATTTCAGGCCCGATGGACACACCGATCATACCGGTGCTTGGCCTGCGGATATGTATTATGGTACATTCTGGTCTTCATGGACGGATGTATCGGTGAATAATACTGCGGCAACACGATCCGAAAATCGAAATGTCCCCGGTGATGGAAAATTCGATAGATCGTATATAAATCCCAGCGGTACAGCAACTGCGGATATTCGTTATGTACAACTGCCAATTGGTAGGATTGATTTGTCCAACATGCCTTATTTTGGCAGAGATACAGCACTAGTACAACGATATTTATTGAAGAATATAAATTTTCGAACAGGGATATTCAAAGCGCCCAATCGATCGGTTATTGATGATAATTTTGGATTTTTTGCACCGGGCGGAGAAGCATTTGCCTCGGGTGGATTTAGGAATTTTGCTACCATGGCTTACGATTCAATTACGGAGGCCGATTATGTTACGCAATTAAAAGCGAAACCGTATTTACTGTCCTATGGATGTGGACCAGGAACCTACGATGCTGCTTCGGGTGTTGGAGATTACAAAATATTCAAAACCGACTCCTTGCTCAATCCGTTTACCCTTTTGTTCGGGAGTTATTTTGGCGATTGGGATAATGAAAATGCTTTTTTACGTGCCCCGTTAGCAGGCAGAGGTTGGGGATTGGCTTCGGTTTGGTCGGGCAGGCCGTATTGGATGTTCCATCACTGTTCTTTGGGCGAACCACTACATAAAGCGGTTCTTACGAGTTATAATTCGTATAATATTTATAATGTAGGACTACACTCTTCCGGGGTGCATACCTCGTTGCAAGGGGATCCAACACTTCAATTATTTCCGATCCCAACCATTACTGGATTGGCAGTGGATTCTACCAACAAACGAAGAGTAAAACTGTTGTGGAATTCGTATTCCGATGCGGCCGATTCCGTTATCGTGGAACAGTTTGAAAGTGGGATTTGGAAACGGGTTGCTTCGGTTTTAGGCAGTGTGAACGTCGCGGAATTTGAAACCAATCGCGGGTGGTGGGAATTCTCTGTTCGACCTAAAAAACTCATTCAAACTTCTTCCGGTACGTTTTGGCAATTGGGCGCTCGCGCAAGAATTTTTGCGAGTTCCATTCCTTATATAAAATACTACATAAAATCGGGATCAACATCGGATTTGAAATCATTGTCTTCTTGGTCGAGTAACAGCAACGGGACGGGCGGCTCTCCATCGGATTTCGGATCGGATAAAGAATTTATAGTAAGTAATACCAATGGATCGGTAAATTTTACTTTGAATGGAAATATTGAGATTGGTGGTAAATTAACCATTCCCCCTTTGGCAAATCTACTGATTGGATCTGGGGTAGAATTAAAGATATCGGGCGAAATTGAGAATAATGGGTTAATTACATCTGCTTCGGGCTCGACCTTTATTTTACGATCAAGCTTACCGCAGGTATTGGGTGGTAGTTGTGAGTTTCAATCGGCAACCATCGATTGCTCTTTGGGAGTTCAATTAACGGGGCCCATGAGGATCATAGGTTCAATTACTGTAAGTTCCGGCGAATTTCAGTCGAACGGTTATTTGACTTTTATAAGTTCTTCGGCTTGTACAGCTATATTTACTGGATTGGGTATCGCGGTCACGATTTCAGGCAATGTAGTTACAGAGCAGTACATTCCGGCAAGACGTGCATTCCGATTGCTTTCTCCAACGGTTACCACTTCCGATGGCATTTATTTTCATTGGCAAGAAGGTGGCAGTTCTGCGGCAGGATACGGCACCCACATAACGGGTTCGGTGTCTGGAAGTAATGGTTTTGACGCAACAAGTTCGGGAAATCCATCGTTATTTATTCATTCCAATTCAACGGGAGAATGGTCATCGGCCTCCAATACAAATGTTCAGAATTTAATTGCTGGAACCCCATATAGACTGTTGGTAAGGGGGGATCGTACCGTTAATTTGTCTCAAAGCAACCCTACGGCAACTGCAACTGTTTTACGGGCAACTGGGCTTTTAAAAACAGGGACAGTTTCTGTTTCAGGGTTATCCAGCATGGCAAGTGGATTCAGTTTTATCGGTAATCCGTATCAATCTCCCGTGGATATGTCTACGGTTTTGGCTTCCGCGAGTAACATTAATAGTACCTATTATTATGTGTGGGATCCAAATATTGGTGTTAGAGGGTCTTATGTGGCGGTAAATGTTCTAACCAATTCTAACAATTTGGGCTCTGCCGCCAATAAATTGCTTCAGCCGGGTCAAGCATGTTTTGTTCAAACAACCAATTCGGGTTCGGCTTCGTTAACATTTACAGAATCTTCGAAATCGACAGGTATAACCAGTGTGTGGAAATCGGAATTGCCGTATGATGAAGTAATTATCAGGTTGTATAGATCCTCAGTTGGCCAAGCGCAAGGGATACTGCAAGATGCAGCAACATTGTATTTCGATTCGTTGGAATTTAAAGAGAAACATGCATGGAATGCCGGAAAGTTGATAAATCAGGACGAAAATCTTGGGTTGAAATATAGCGGGATGAGTTATACCGTTTTCGTTGCGGGTACAGGATTGGATACGGTACCTTTGTATATTTCTCAGTTGCGATCCGCGGAAAATGTGTTTCATGTTGAGTGGAGTAAAAATAAATTTGGTTATGATTTAAAGCTGCTAGACACCTATATAGATACAACTATTTTATTGGATACTGGTAAAAAAGAGTATGCCTGGGTAGCAAGAGATGGGGAGTTGGATTCGCAGCGATTTTATATTGTAATTGATCGAAAGCAAAATTTGGGTATTCGTAAGGGAAATTGGCAGGTGGGTATGGATTCAACCTTGAACACGTTGATATATCCTAATCCAATTGAACGTGGAGCTTGGATGCACATTGATAACTCCCTGAAGTCAGCGAACCAAGTTCGCTGGTGGGGGATAAATGGAGAATTGGTGCATGAAGTTTTCTTAAGAAGTGATTCTCTCAGTTTTCGAGTAAAAAATGATTTGCCTACCGGGTTGTATTGGGTTCAGTTAATAGGTCCGATTACAGATACGTGGCAAAAGGTATTGGTGAAATAATTATCAATTTAAACGCGGTTTTACTATGGAAATACATTCAATGTAGCGTTTCATGGGACTCTAATAGAAAGGAGATGATTCCGAAGGATGAGGTTAGTAGTAAGTGTTTTCAAAAAAGAGAATTTCAAAAAAAAAAAAGCTGCCTCAATTTGAAGCAGCTTTGGTGTTTTTTGGGGCGATTAACCGGACTCGAACCGGCGACCCTCAGCGCCACAAGCTGATGCTCTAACCACCTGAGCTATAACCGCCGTTTATGAAGGTGCAATATTACTATTTTTTTCTATTCTTTGCAACGTAAAATGCGATGTTTTGCATTTTTCGCAACGATTTTATTGCGGCTCATCCTTGTTGCTTACTTTTGCCGAAGTGCTGTTTCCGAAAAAGTTAATATGGATAGCGGGATGGTTCCCCAGTAATCAAAATCCTTTATCGGGCAATTTTGTGTTACGACATGCCCAAGCCGTAGCAAGCCAACTATCATCGAATTCAGCATTTGATCACAAGCTTACGGTTTTTCATTTTCCTGTTTATCATTCCAATCAGAACATACCTCACCCATATTCAGATGCAAGTTTGACATGGAGGGCTGTACATTGTGAAAATACGATTTCTGCTTCTAAGACCACGGTGTTTCTAAGTGATGTAGCAGCAATGATTGAGCCTTTCAACACGAAACCTCAAGATATTGTGGAATCGAAAAATCATCGTTACAGCGAAAAAGAATTAATTTGGACACCCATCAAGCAGTTCGACTTTTACTTAGGTAAGCCAATCAATGCGATTTGGTATTGGTTGGTTGTTTTTGCTGTTTTAGTAAATTATTATAGAAAAAACTCGAATAAGGAATGCTATCTACATTTGCATGCGGGGGATAAAATTGCTTGGCCCTTGGGATTCGTGAAAAAACACTTTTGGTCCAATGCTTTTTTGTGGTACACAGAACATTGGGCAATTTTTGGAAATGAAATTCAAGATAGTTATTTCCGTAGATCTGCGTTTTTTCGTTGGTATATGAAACGGATTTGGAGGCTTAGTGATGTTTCCGCGGCAATTTCATTATATACCCACCAACAATTACAACACACCTACAAATTACCCAGACGGATGCACTTATTCCGAAATCCCGTTGATACATCCATGTTTAACAGTAGGCCCGGAACCAATCACAATAATTTGAACCTCTTTTCTACGATATTCCCTGATAAACAAATACAGCAGGAGACAATAAATTGGTTGCATGTTTCAAATTTTGATAATCGAAAACAAGTCCCATTGATTATTAATGCGTTCAATCAAATTTCAGCCAGTAATAAGGAAACTCCCATGAATTTAATTTTGGTTGGTGGAGATGCATCGGAGTTGCTGGCGAAAAATCCTGAAATTGATATCGATTCTGTGAAATCAAATTCTCGAATTAAAATTGTTGGGAAGGTCAATCCGATGGAATTATCGGACTTGATGAAGATGTGTTCGGCGCTAATATTATTTTCAACAGCGGAAAATGCACCGTGTATTATTGCTGAAGCACAATGTTGTGGGTTGCCGATCATAACATCATCCGTAGCTGGAATCCCGGAGATGATTGTTTCATCAGGAGTTTGGTTTACGAAAGGATTAAACCAGGACAATTTGAAAGAAACCATGGAGCAGTATTTGACAGAAATAAAACTTGAAAGTTCTGCGTATTCATCGTCTCATCCGGCTGTATTTAAGGATGGAAATATCGTGTCCCAAAGGGAGGTGTCTGAAATAGCTATGAAGCGATTTAATCCCCAGAATATCGGCCAAGAAATATTATCTGCGTATCTGCGTTATACACCCTAACAATAATCCATTGTAGTAATTTATGTGTGGTATAGCCGGATATCTCTCAACCCAGTCGGAATCGAAGGAAACGCTTCTTCGCATAAAAGATCTGTTGCTGGGTAGTATCCGGTATCGAGGGCCCGATGACGAAGGGTTTAGCTACATCGAAACCGAAGATGTTGCAGGAGTTTTGGTTCATACCCGGTTGTCCATTATTGGGCTAGGTGCTAGTGGGCATCAGCCTATGAAATCTGTAAATAATCGATACATATTATCGTTTAATGGAGAGATTTTCAATTATCGAGAATTAGTTAAACGGTATAATCTATCGGTGCAAACATCAACCGATACAGAGGTGTTGTTGCTGTTGTGGGAGGAATTTGGCGTTGACTGTTTGACTTTATTGGATGGTTTTTTTGCTTTTGCTATTTGGGACCAACAATTGAAAGAATGTTTTTTGGTGCGAGATAGAACAGGTGTTAAGCCATTATATTTTATTAATCCAAAACCGGGATTAATATTATTCAGCAGTGATGAGCGAACATTTTTGAAGTCAAGGGACCTGGGCGTTAATCCCCCCCAATTTGACGAAGATTATTTGAAATGGTATAAACAGGGTAAAACAGATAACATTTCGCCATGGTCTGCGGTGAATAATATCCCGATTGGGTCTTATATTCAGTTGAAATATGGAGCGGAGCTAATCGAAAAAAACTCAGAAAAATCGGTTTTAATACAGTCTTGTGATTGGGCACAAAATTTTAATACCTTGACATTTTCTGCGTTAAAAGAAAAAACACAATGGTCTTGGGACAGCTTTAGCGCTGTTAACGATAATGCACCACGAATACAGGAAATAATAGATTCCTTGCCCAAGGTTTCAGAAAAAGCGGAAGTGTTAAGAAAACAATTGTTTTTATCCATTGCAAGACGACTTCGGAGCGACGTGCCCATCGGTTTTGCATTGAGCGGCGGGTTGGATAGTTCCGCGATAACAGCGATTGCTTCTCTGTTATCTAACAAAAATGCTGCGTTGAGCACTTTTTCCATAGCTTCACCCGATTCGGCCGAAGATGAATCGAAGTGGCAACGTAAAATGTCGGAATTTGTAGGAACTCAGCATCGGCAAATCGAGACTAAGGGGTTTCTGTCGACGGATTTACCAAGGTTTGTTGAAAAAACGGGAAGACCTGCGATGCATTGGAATAATATCGCCCACTTCAATTTGTGTAGTGCCGTTAAGGAATCTGGAATCACCGTTTTATTCAATGGTCAAGGTGCCGATGAGATATTTGCCGGTTACCCCCATTATTATGTTCGGCAACTATTGGATGAATGGACCTTCTTAATACCACATCGAAAAAAATGGCCAGTATCTCTATCGGTTGCACTGCGGCAGCGAATAAAGTTGTTCTTAGCAGATGTAACTCAGGTTGCAGGTTTGCGTCATTCAATTAATAAAAACAAAGGCAAGGTAAATCGAAAAATCAAAGACAGACTAAATGCGAGTAAACCGCGTGAAATTTTATTCGATGTTTTGTTAAATGATTATTTTGGGGATCGTTTAAATCAATTATTGCGATTCGAAGATAGGAATGGAATGGCGAACCAATTGGAATCCCGGAATCCCTTTGCCGATGATTATTTATTATCTCAATGGATAGGGATTTCGGCATTGGATGAAGAGTTTGAAGAGGAAGAGGGGTACATAATTGGGGAATTATCGGGTAGATTGTACGAAGGCTATAGTAAAGGCTTGTTACGCGAAGCACTCATTGGGATTTTACCCGAAGAAATTTTATTTCGAACAGATAAAAAGGGATTTACTGTACCGCATTCCGCATTAACCTTGCAACATTTTAAGGATTGGGAAGAGGCCATTTTGAGGGTTGACACATTGAATAAGTGGTGGGATTTTAAATTTCGTGAAAAGGAGTTTAACAAGGGTAGCAATGCTGAGTTATTATTTGCATGGGCTTCCTTAGGCTATTTCTTTAAATTTACGAATTTGTGTTCGGGTGAAATAAATAATAGCAAGGTTCAATGATAGCTCACAGACTTGCAAATCGGACGATAATTTGGCAGGGTTTAAAAGCAGTTTTAGCCATATTGGTGGTTGTTTTGTACTCAAGAATGATGGGTGCGGCGGGTAGAGGCCATTTGAGTATTTGGCTCATGAATATCCAGCTGTTCATGTTGGTGCTGGAATGGATGGTGGGCAGTACGTTGCCCAATTTCATGATTCAGTATGGCGTAAAACGGACATTGCGATTTTCGATTGTTGTTTCGATAGGGGTTTCCACTATTTGGATGGCGTTGCATAGCAGTTGGATTTGGATTAATAAAGGGGTACTCCCACTGTCCGAATTGTCCCAGGTATTCGGTGGCGGGTTACTAATTTTGTTGTTATCTGTAGTAAATATTGTTTTGGGGTTTTACCAGTTCAAAGGTCTGGTTGAAAAGAGAAATCAGCTGCAAATTTCCATTGAACTTTTGAAGTTGTTGTTGCTGCTTGTTGTACTGGCGTTTATCGCAAAACTTATTGTAGTGGGTCGATTACAAGGATTAGGATTGTTGGGTTTAATTTGGATAGCTCCCCCTGTTTTAAGCACCGAATCGGTTAGTTGGGTTCTGGTTTTTTCTCTTGCTATAGCCGTTTTGGTTTCGATACTTTTAAATAGAAAACTGTGGTGGATTGAACTGCGGAATGATGCAATCTCTGAGATAGGGTTGGACTTGGAGAATGGGTTGGACTTGGAGAATGGGTTGGACTCGGAGAATGGTGGTGACTCAGTGAATAGCGTGGATTCAGAGTATAGGAGGGAAGTGACTTTGCCCGAGGAAAAGTTGGGTAGGGTTAACTCGGAAAATTTGGGATTGAAAGCATTTTCTTTTGTACAAAGTAATCGCTGGATACTTCCGAGAAAAGCTTTTACCGACGGGTTCTGGTCTCAGGCAGGTCACCTAGTATATTTTGCTATAACAAGGGCACCCTTATGGTTGTTGAATATGTGGAGTGCTGATAAAACAATCATTGGTGTTCTTGCCAATGTATGGCTAATGTGGGATACCCTTATGGTGATTGCTAATTCCTACGGTGTGGTTATTCACAGTATGTCTTTACAACCTTCAAGTGAGAATATAGGGGGAGTTTTGGGTCAATTTATTCGAAAAAGCTTCATGCGTTCTTTCCTGGTATGTTTGGTTGTAAGTGTGATTCCAGACGATGTGTTTTCTACCATTTTTGGTTGGGAATTTTCCAATATGAATCGATATTTCATACTTATGGTTCCTACCATTCTATTATCTGCTATTTGTTCGCCAATTGCCCATTGGTTGCATGCAACCAATCGATTTTTTGAATTATTTAAAATTTATTTATCGTCGATTGTCATTTATGTGATTTTCATTGTGTTTGGACTGTTTTTTCCTGGAATAGTGCATTATATCAAGTTGAATTTAAAAGGATTCATTGAATATTTGTTTTCTCACAGATCATTCTACAGTTCGGATTTGGTTGTTGTTAATTGGGAGGTTGTTGCCTTATTCCCAGCCTTTTTCTGCATGTTTTTGTTGTTGCTGCGTTCCGTCAGGCGCACGGGATAATTGAAAAAGTGTTATTTGTACACTTGCTATGACTTCATGAAATAAAGTGTACAATTGGAAACATTGTTAAGATATTGTGATGAGAATGGGGAGAATCGTGCTATTTTTGCCCCGAAATTTTTTAACAAAAAATCAAGTTATGTCAGCCCAACAAAATGGCGGAACTCCTCGTTACAATCCCTTGGAGAGCATGCAAAAGCGCTTCGACGAAGCGGTGAAGATTTTAGGTTTAGATGAGCAATTTGCGAATGTACTTCGTGTACCCGACAAGGTGGTTGCGGCAAACATTCCTGTAACTATGGATGACGGAAGTATCCGCGTTTTTGAGGCATACCGTGTAGTGCATAGTGCCCATTTAGGCCCGTCTAAAGGAGGTATCCGTTATAGTTTGGATGTGAACTTAGATGAAGTGAAAGCGTTGGCTGCGTGGATGACATGGAAATGTGCGGTTGTAAATGTGCCTTATGGCGGTGCTAAAGGTGGTATTAAGTGTAACCCACGCGAAATGAGTAAAGGGGAGTTGGAGCGTTTAACACGTGGCTATACCTTAGCAATGCGCAATGTTTTCGGACCAGATAAAGATATTCCTGCGCCAGATATGGGAACTAGTGCCCAAGAGATGGCTTGGATAGTTGATGAATACAGCAAAATTGTGGGTCAAAATGCTTGGGCGGTGGTAACAGGTAAGCCGTTGGTTTTAGGCGGAAGTTTAGGAAGAGTAGAGGCAACAGGCAGAGGTGTGATGGTTTCTACGCGTTCTGCGATGGCTAAACTGGGTTTGAAACCTACTGAAACTACATGCGTTGTTCAAGGTTTTGGAAATGTTGGTAGTATTTCAGCAAAATTAATTTCTCAATTGGGGGTTAAAATTGTGGGTATTTCCGATGTATCTGGTGGGTATTATAATCCTAACGGCATTGATGTAAATGAAGCTATGGCCTACGTAGCTAACAGTTCTAGTAGATCACTGGAAGGATTTTCGGGTGGTGAGAAAATTAGCAATGCGGAATTGTTGGAATTGCCTTGCGATGTGTTAGTCCCTGCTGCTATGGAAGATCAAATTACTCCTGAAAATGCAGATCGAATTAAAGCAAAATTGATTGTTGAAGGGGCAAACGGTCCAACCACCGCCGATGCCGATGCGATTTTGAATAAAAAAGGAATTTTAGTCGTTCCCGATATTTTAGCCAATGCGGGTGGTGTTACCGTGTCTTATTTTGAGTGGGTACAAAACCGTTTGGGATACTATTGGACAGAAGAGCGCGTGAACCGCAGAGCCGATAGAGTAATGAAACAATCGTTTGATAATGTGTATGCTGCATCGGAGAAGTATGGTGTAAACATGCGTATTGCTGCCTACATCGTAAGTATCGATAAAGTTGCAAGTACCTTAAAACTGAGAGGTTCTTTCTAAACAATGAAAATTCATAGAGAAGGATATGGAATTATTTTGGGCAGTACTGTGTTTTTGGTATTTGTTAATGGGTTATTAACCTATTTCAATGCACCGATACTCGCTCAGCAAATTTCATTGTCTATTTCTTTGGTGTTTTACCTGTTGGTGGTTCAGTTTTTTCGTGATCCCCAAAGAACTACCCCGCAAGGAGACAATTTAATCATTGCTCCAGCGGATGGAAAAGTTGTGGTGATCGAGGAAGTAACGGAACCGGAGTATTTTAAAGGAACAAGACGCCAAGTGAGTATTTTTATGTCGCCAATTAACGTTCACGTGAATCGTGTTCCTGTAGCGGGTGAGGTGGTTTACAGTGAATACCATCCCGGTAAATATTTGGTGGCTTGGCATCCCAAAAGTAGCACTGAAAATGAAAGAACTACGGTTGTAATAAAGAACGAGCGAGGTGAAATTTTATTTAGGCAAATTGCGGGAGCTTTGGCAAAACGAATTGTAAATTATGCAAAGCCTGGGGCCAAATATCTAACGGGCCAAGAATACGGGTTTATCAAATTTGGTTCAAGAATCGATTTGTTTTTGCCTTTGGATGCCGAAATTACGGTTAGTTTGAATCAAAAAACCACAGGGGGAGAAACGATTATTGCCAAATGGTAAATTTGGATTTATCGAAGGAAAATTCACTTTCGTTGAATGAAATAGGAACTTTGATTGGAAATTTATAAATTTGTTAAAATCATTTAATAATACAATTATGAAAAAATTCTTCGCTTTAGCAATAATGGTTGGCGGATTTGCTTTCGCTGCCAATGCACAAACAGCAGCGACTGCTCAACAGCCAGCCCCAACTAAGTCTTGCTGCAAGTCGGGTGCAACTGCATCTGCGGGTTGCAGTAAATCCGGAGCTCAATCTACTGCAGCAACTCCTAGTAAGGCTTGTTGTAAGTCCGGAGCTACCACTGCGGCTGCAACACCAACTAAGTCATGTTGCAAGAGTGGTTCAACTGCATCTTCTTGCAATAAAACAGCGGCTACAACCACCGCTACTGAAGCTGCAGCAACCCCAGCAGTAGAAAATAAAAAATAATTTGTTTTAGTTTTCCTATAGAAAGGCTGTCCACAGGGCAGCCTTTTTTATTATTTAATTTCGCGGTCTGCGCCTTGTGTTGTTTTTTTGTAATTCAATGGATAAAGGTTTTCGAAGAATTGCCATAACCTTATTAGGTCTTACTGCGTTGTCGGTTATTTTAGTGGGGATATATTTATGGTACAATTTTAATTCTCGGAGTAATTTAGTTCTAGTGGTTCCGGAGAAAACAGACTGGTATATCCATGTTCAGACTAAGGAATGGATGAAAGCATTCCAAGACGACAGCAAACCGAAGCCGTTGATGCAATTTGAATCCAAAGTAAAAGCTTGGCCAATCGTAAGAGGAATTCAGTCGCCCAAGGAGGTGGGGATATCCCCGCACTCGGATTGGTTGTTTTTTGGGAAAAATCAAGCATCGTTTTTAGCTTTATCTGTTTTTAGTGAACCTGCATTAGAACAATTTTGTAATCGATTAGTAGATTCAGGATTCCTTCAACCTGCGGTGAAAACATCCTTGTTTACTCGGTATAAAATCGCTGGTAAAAACGCCTACATCGCATTTAAGCATAAAGCCATGGTTATTGGGTTAATGCCTGATACCGTGGAAAATGCAAAGCAGACCCAAGCGATTTTTAATGACATATTCTCTGGGAAACAATCGAGGTTCCTTGAGAACCAATCGCTGCAATCGCTGTACGACAAAGGTTCTGCCTTAATTGCCTGGAAATCCGACAAATATTCGGTAAATACTATACATGGCCAATGCAAACTATTTAGTTTTCCGTTTAACCAATCGTTAGCGGTTCAACTGGAGAATAAAAAATGTATGGTCATAGGGACCTCAAAGTCAAATGAAACACCGGGATATTGGGGTGGTTTTCGGTGGGATACCACTTCACTAACTACGGCAGTTAATCCGGATTCAAAGTCCTTAAATACAGTAACAGTGGATTTGAAAGACATAGGCAACATCAACACAACGTGGTTTGCAATAACGCAAGAAGTTGATGCAGATGAAGCATTGTTGAAACTATTAGAATCCCTGGAGGTAACGATAAATCGATTTTCTCAAATCGGCCAAATAAAATAAATTACATGCAGAATATAAATAGCTTGCTCAAGCAGCGAATTTTAGTGATTGATGGGGCAATGGGCACCATGATACAGAAGTATAAATTATCGGAATCGGATTATCGAGGAGAGCGTTTTAAGGATTATCCTCATTCTCTTCAAGGCAATAATGATTTGCTCGTATTAACGCAACCGGAAATCATTTATTCTATACATAAAGCATTTTTGGATGCGGGTGCAGATATTTTAGAAACCAATACGTTTAATGCGAATTCCACAAGTATGCAAGATTATCATATGAGTGATAACGTTCGTGAATTGAACCATGCAGCGGCGGAATTGGCATTAAAAGCGGCAGCAGAATTTAGCGCGATGAATCCTGATAAACCTCGATTTGTAGCGGGTTCCATCGGTCCAACCAATAAGACAGCGAGTTTATCGCCGGATGTAAATAATCCCGGATTCCGTGCGGTTTCCTTTGATGAATTGGTGGTGTGTTACCGCGAACAAGTAGAAGCCTTAATGGATGCAGGTGTTCACTTACTGCTGGTTGAAACGGTTTTTGATACACTGAATTGTAAAGCCGCACTATATGCCATTAATGAAATCAAAGAGGAAAGAAATTCCGATATTCCTGTGATGGTGAGTGGGACTATAACCGATAATTCAGGTAGAACATTGAGCGGACAAACCCCAGAAGCTTTCTGGGTTTCCGTTTCCCATGGAAACTTGTTAAGTGTTGGTTTTAATTGTGCCTTGGGAGCGGAGCAAATGCGTCCATTTATACAAGAACTTGCAAATGCAGCATGGATTCCGGTAAGTTGCTATCCGAATGCCGGCTTACCCAATGAATTTGGCGAATACGACGATTCCCCTGAGCACATGTCGTCCGTTATCGGCTCCTGGTGTAGCGACGGATTGCTCAACATTGTGGGCGGTTGTTGCGGTACTACTCCGGATCATATTCGGGCCATAGCAACAGAAGCAGCTAAATACAAACCGAGAAATTGGGATTCCAATTGATTTTTAATAATTCCGACAAAAAAATAACTAAAAAATCGGGGTAAGTGTCTGTTTGACACTGTGAAAACGCGAATTTTTCTTGTAATTCTGTCTATCTTTGCACTTCTATTTCAAATGACTCAGGTTCAAACTCAATCAGTACCCGCAACCCAGTTCGATTTATTCGCGGGAATGGAAAACACACAGCACGAGCAAGTTGTATTTTGCCAAGATCATGCAACCGGATTGAAAGCAATTATTGCGATTCACAATACGGTATTAGGCCCAGGATTGGGTGGAACGAGAATGTGGTACTATAACCATGAGAAAGATGCATTGCGCGATGCATTGCGTTTATCTCGTGGAATGACCTATAAAGCTTCTGTAGCTGGATTAAATTTAGGGGGTGCTAAAGCGGTTATTATTGGCGATCCACGCACGATGAAAAGCGAAGCATTAATGCGGAAGTTCGGCAGATTCGTTGAAAATTTAAACGGTAAATACATTACTGCTGAAGATGTGGGAACTACTACGCGCGATATGGAATATGTGAACATGGAAACAGACCACGTTGTGGGATTGCCTGAAAGCATGGGTGGTGGTGGAGATCCATCTCCAGTAACTGCGTATGGTGTTTACATGGGGATTAAGTCAAGTGCGAAGAAAGCTTACGGAAATGATTCATTAGCGGGTAAGTCAGTGGCTGTGCAAGGTATTGGTAAAGTGGGAATGCATTTGTTGGAATATTTGCACAAAGAAGGAGTTAAATTGTATGTAGCTGACATTAATGATTCGGCATTGCAAGCGGCTTCCAAAGAATTTGGAGCAACCGTTGTAAGCAATGACGATATCATCGGATTGGATGTGGATATTTACGCTCCTTGCGCTTTGGGTGGTATTTTGAACGATACTACTATTCCTCAATTGAAGTGTCAAGTAATTGCTGGTGCGGCAAACAATCAATTAGAAGATGAGAAAATTCACGGCGATTTGTTAAAATCAAAAGGTATCATTTACGCGCCTGATTTTGTTATCAACGCAGGGGGATTGATCAATGTGTACTCTGAGTACAATGGATATGTTCGTGAAAGTGCAATGGCTCAAACGGAAGATATTTATAATACCATTTTGGCTATTTACGGGAAGGCAGATGCTGCAAACGTTAACAACCAAGCCGCAGCTATTATGCACGCCGAAAAACGCATTCATGATATGATGCTAGTGCACTCTACGTATTAAGAAATTCTTTTAATCGAAATGTATATTCGGGCGGCTGGCGTTTTGTCTGTCGCCCGATTTGTTTTAATTTCGGACCATTCTGAGAGTTTTCATTGATTTTAAGATAATAACGTTTAGGATTCATGTTTTTTAACAAACTAACCCATCAGAAAAATAGCACTGCCGCTATTTCTGTGCTACTAGCCAGTTTAAGTTTGTTTTTGGTAATAGGTCATTATGCAGAATCGCCAGCAGGTGGACAAGACAGCTGGAATCACTTTTTATATGCTCGATGGGGATTGAAGCATCCAGAGTTATTAATTGATCAATGGGGTAAACCCTTTTTTACTATAATCGCGGCCCCATTTTCGTTGTTAGGATTTTCGGGAGTTTATGCATTAAATTATGTGTCCGTTTTGGTTACGGCATGGATGGTTTATCTAACTGCTAGACGAATTGGGTTCAAAAATCCCTGGCTTGCATTATTGTTATTTTGCTGGCAACCGGTGGTTTTATCCAATACCCATTCCTTTTTAACCGAGCCAACCAATGCCATGCTTCTCGCCATTGTGTTGTATTTATTTGCTAGCAACAAATATATCGCAGCAACAATTGTCGCATCTTTTTTCCCCATGGCGAGAACCGAAGGATATTTGCTATTGTTTGTGGTTTTGGTTTTTTTATCGGTGCGGGGAAAATGGAAGATACTGCCATTCGCCTTCATCGGTTTATTCCTGATGGCTGTACTTGGAGCTTGGATATCAGGAGATTGGGCTTGGATTTATACTAGCAATCCGTATTTTAATGCTCACAACAATCCGATGGCTTCAGGTCAGCATGATTTTTTTCATTTCGTGGGTTTGCAATCCAATATTAGTGGCTGGATTGTGAGTGTGTTAATGGTGATATCCTTGTTTTTGACCATTGGGTATATTGTTAAACGAATTCAGAAAAAAACACCTTCACAGTTACTTCAATTTTCATTGTGGCTATGGTGGCCGATGTTCTTGATGTTTTTCTTGGCCCATTCTTATTCTTGGTATTCAGGGAATTTTGGATCCCACGGGTTACATCGTGTGTTTTTTATTATATCACCCGTTCTTGCTTTGCAAGCGCAGCATGGATTAGATACTATATTTAGATTGGGTGTTGTATGGTTGAACCAATTTACCAAAGTAGTTGTAATATTGGGCCTGTTTTTACTTGCTTTCCCGGGTGCCGGAATGCCATATCCTTGGCACATGCAAGATCCTGCACTGGGTAAGCCTTCCGTAGCGGCCGATCCTTATGCAGCCCATGCCATGGAATCCGTTTTGTACTGTAGAAATTCGGACAGTGTTTTGCAGCAGCAATTAAATGAAAATAATTATTTTTCAAAAGAGTTTCTATCAGCGGTAAATGAACAAGACGAAAACTCTCAATGGTCTGGTAATTCCGGTGGTATTGATTCACAAACCGTTGCCCATGTTAAGTCGGTTCCAAGCAACGGATATAATCTAATAATCCATCAAATCCCTGAAATTAATGCGCGACTGAATTTAGATCCATGGGGCGCGAATGTTCAATTTCATAGAGACCTAAAAAACCGACCGAAGGATTTTGTTAGGGACATAGAAACATGGCCACAAGAAGACAGAACATTGTTGTTGTGGTCGATTGGTCAGGATCCATCCGTTGATTGGATTCCTGAGAACTCATGGATTATTTGGGATAGTTTTTACGGAGTTAGAGAAGGTCTGATTTCTTTGGATAGATTACAACAAGATCATCGATACCAATTGGTAAAATCCTCATCAATTTCTACGCCCAATGCGGGAGATCATCAGGTTTATTTATTCAAGAAAATTAAAAAATAAGGGAATTAATGCCTGATGTGGAGTTGATTTTTTATGAAGTTTCCTACAACGGATTAGGCAAAATTTTATTGAAAAATCTAGAATAATAAAACCCGCAAAAACTGTGGTTCCGGTGAAAAATTCACCTAACTAGTTAGGGGTTTATGTTTTTAATATCTTGCAATCGAAGTTGCAATGAAGTTCTACCGTTGTAGGTATTTTCTTCAAGATTGTAGCAGGCACTGAATGTTTTTCCATCGGAAACCGACATTATATGTTCGGCTAATCCAAATCCAATACTATCAATACTTCCTTTGGGTGAGACAACCTGAATTTTAAGGTGTTTATCTTTTAAAATTCTGCTGCTGTTGGAAGCTTGCAACTGGTTACTGCGGAAAACAGGAACGCTATTTCCTGGGCCGAAGGGGGATAATCGCTTTACCAATTGAACAAATTCGTTGGTGATATCTCCGATGTTTAGTTCAAGATCGTATTCAACTTCTGGAACTAAATCTTCTTCTTTTAATGATGCTCTAACCACCGATTCAAATTGTTCCGAAAATGCATCAAAATTTGATTCTTTGATGGTTAAACCCGCGGCGTATTTATGTCCGCCAAATTGCTCTACCAATCCATTGCATTGGCCTATGGCTTCGTGTATATCAAATCCTTTTATACTTCGGGCTGATCCAGTTAATAGTCCATCATTCAACGAAAAAACGATGGTAGGTTTATGGAATTGTTCCACCAAACGGCTAGCAACAATACCAATTACTCCTTTATGCCAATCGGTCCCTCTAAGCACCGTACTAAATTTTGCTTGCATGGCCGGACTTGAATCGATCATGGAAATTGCATCCCGAGTAATATCAGTATCAAGTTCTTTGCGTTCAAGATTTCGAGCATTTAATTCTTTGGATAGCTTTAAAGCGGTATTAAAATCGCGTTCAATAAGCACTTTAACCGCGGCTTTAGCATCAGAAATTCTACCTGCAGCATTAATTCTGGGCCCGATTCCAAAGACAATATCGGACATATTGTATTCCGGTTTTTTGGGGTATTCCGTTAACAATGCCTGCAGTCCGATGTTGGGGTGTTCGTTAAGTTTTTTTAATCCGTAGTAGGCTAACACGCGATTTTCCCCCCGGATATCTACTAAATCCGATGCAATTGATACGGCAACTAGGTCAAGGTAGTCGTATATCTGGTCGGTTTTTAAACCTTGTTTCTCGTTATAGGCTTGAATTAATTTAAATCCGATACCTGCACCAGAAAGTTCTTTGTATGGGTAGGTACATTCTTTCTTTTTGGGATTTAGGATGGCTGTTGCCTTTGGGAGTTCATCACCCGGCAAGTGATGGTCGCAAATTATAACATTCAAACCGAGTTCGTTGGCGTAATCGATTAATGCATTGGAACGAATTCCACAATCCAAGGCTATAACCAACTTATAGTTATTTTCTGCGGCGTATTCCAAGCCGATTTTGGAAATACCATATCCTTCTTTGTATCGATCCGGAATATAGTAATCCATATTGGGATTAAAGGATTTGAAATAGTTGTAGACAATACTAACGGCCGTAGTGCCATCTACATCATAATCGCCATAAACCAAAATTCCTTCTTTCTTTTTGATTGCCTGTGAAATTCGCGATATTGCTAAATCCATAGTATGCATCAAAAAGGGGTCGTGCAAATCCTCTAAAGACGGTTTAAAAAACTGTTTTGCCTTTTCAACAGTATTAATATCTCGTTGTAAAAGTATAGACAGTATTTTCGGATTTTTAATTAGTTGCTCCGATAGGGTAGGGATTTTCCCGTTGACACCACTATTTTGTTGGGTGTAGGATTGGAGCGCTTGAGTTAGCTTCTCTACCTCTTCGTTGTTTGGTAGTGTTTTTTGAAGCCAACGAAATTCCATATTCCTGCAAAAATCGCATTTTTTTCCTGCACTTGCAATTCAATTGTATTTGAATGTTATATTTGTTAGTATATGAATAGTACTTTATTCAAGAAAGTTAGGCTTTCAATTTGTAGTTTTCTACTTGGTATTCAATTGATAGCACAGCCTTCCATTTCTAATACTTCGATGCCAAAATCGGGAGATACTTTGCGTTATTCCAATGCATCCCCCACATCGTTGCCTACGGGGTGGCAGACAGGTGGAAGTGCGCAGAGTTGGGATTTTAGTAAATTGACTTCTACAGGGCAAGGATTGTATGAATATTTATCGTCTTCAAAGACCCCATATGCGTTTTATTTTTTCAATCAAATTGGACAGAAAACTGCCGATACAATTTCGTTAGGGGTTATAACTCTTACCAATGTTTACTCTTTTTATACCAACAACACCAAGGTGTTTAAAGCAGAAGGGATTGGCTATTCTGCCAGTGGATTCCCTTTAGCAGCCAACTACTCCGATGACGATGAGATTTATCAATTTCCATTAAATTATAACGATAAGGATACCTCTACCTTTAAATTTAATTTAACCATTCCAGGAGGGATTTTTTCGGTAATTTCTACAGGAAAACGAATAAACTTAGTAGATGGCTATGGTACTATCAAAACTCCATACAAAGAATATACAGATGCTTTACGGGTAAAAACGATAGTTGATCAAATCGATACTATAAATTCTCAGTTCGGTAAATTTGCTATTCCTCGCAAAACAATTTCATACAAATGGTTGGTTGGTACAGAGAGAATTCCAGTACTAGAAATTTCTGGGAACGAATTACCCAATGGGACATTTACTCCCAATCAGGTTAGATACAGAGATGCATACAAAACCAATAGTAATCCCTTGGCTCCAAGAGCTATTTATGCATTGGATAAAGATTCTGGATTGGTAGGATTGGACACATTTTTGTTGGTTGATAATACACAAGCATTGGTTACCAGCAGAACCTGGACCATTACACCTTCTGGGTTTCATTCGTTTGTTTCTGGTTCATCGGCTACTTCTAGAATTGCTCGAGTGGTGTTTTCTGGAGCGGGATTGTATTCGGTAAATTTGCGGGTTAATACCCCCACCGGGAATGATGATACCACGGGTCAAGATGTGATTTTTGTATATTATGGTGCTGGGAATAAGGAGGTTAAAGTTAAACAAGGCGTATTGTTGTATCCAGTTCCTGCGCAAACTTTTTTGAATTTTCAATTGCCTTCGGGTGTGGTATTCAATTCGGTTTCATCCGCTTCGGTGCTGTTAACGTCATTGGATGGAAAAGAAATCATTTTGCCTTGTTCAATTGCGGAAAATGGAATTGTCTCCGTGGGAATTGCCGAGATTTCAGCGGGTACGTATTGGGTGGGTAACGTGTTGTTAGACAATGGTTTGCTTTTGCCTGTTGGTGGGGCATTTATTAAGAAATAAAACTTCTAATAGAAGAATAACAATGGGTTGACCAAGGTCAGGTGTAGGAGTGGATACAATTTCGTATCTTCGAACCGACTATCCCATTACAACGGTGAAAATTGCAATTTTAAAAGAATCGAGAGACGGTGAGAACCGGGTTTCGGTTACCCCAACGGTGGTAAAAAGTTTGGTAGGCATGGGTTTAACCTGCATGGTTGAATCGGGTGCTGGAGCGGCCTCGCATTATTCCGACGAAGATTATACATCTGCTGGAGCTACGGTTCAAACAAAAATGGAGTGTTTTGCTTCCGCAGAAGCGTTGGTTCAGATAAATCCTCCAACTGTAGATGTTGTAAAATCGTTGAAATCGGGACAATTATGGATTTCTATGATGTACCATCGAAGTAATACCGAGTTGGTAGAGTCATTGAATTCCGTGGGAGCATCCGTGTTTAGTTTGGATGCGATTCCCCGTATTTCCAGAGCTCAGAGCATGGATGTTTTAAGTTCGCAAGCAAACCTCGCGGGCTATCGTGCTGTAATTGAGGGAGCGTATCAAATGAACAAAATATTCCCCATGTTAATGACCGCAGCGGGAACCGTTACTCCGGCGAAGGTGTTGATATTTGGGGTTGGTGTTGCAGGCTTACAAGCCATTGCTACCGCAAAACGATTAGGTGCGGTGGTGGAAGCAACAGACGTTAGGCCCGAAACAAAAGAGCAAGTTCAAAGTTTGGGGGGTAAATTCATTGAAGTTAAAGGGGTAGAAGTAGGTTCAGAAGGAGGGTATGCAAAAGAGGCTAGTGAGGAGTACAGACAGGCTCAGCGTGAGGCAGTAAACAAGAGTTTAGCCCAAGCAGATTTAGTGATCACCACAGCCTTGGTACCGGGAAGAAAGGCTCCAATTTTAATAGACGATGAGCAAATTTCTTTGATGAAACCGGGTGCGGTTTTAGTGGATATGGCGGCAGAGCAAGGTGGGAATTGTACGAAAACGGAAATGGGTAAAATTGCTGATTTTCAAGGTGTTAAAATTATAGGGGCTGTTAATATGCCCTCAGAATTAAGTGCAAACGCAAGCGAGTTGTTCGCTAGAAATATTTGGGAATTGATGAAACTAATTGCTCCCAAAGGAGATTTGATTTTGGATAGAAATGACGAAATCGTTCAAGGAAGTTTGATCTGTTCTTCCGGTGAAATTCATCATAAAGCCTAAATACTAAACTAAAATTGCTATAAAATTTATGTCAGATAATCCATTTGCTGTAATCGGACAAATCATTGATTTTTTCGAATACCAAAGTATCATCAGTTTAATTTATCTGGTGATATTAATGATTTTTGTAGGGGTTGAATTGATATCCCACGTACCCTCGGTATTGCATACGCCATTAATGTCTGGAGCTAACGCTATACATGGCGTTGTTTTAATTGGTGCTATTATCGTAATGGGCTATATCGAACCTACCGATTATTTAAGTTTAACCTTGGGTACATTGGCTGTATTCGTAGGTACATTAAATGTTATTGGCGGATTTGTTGTGACCGATAGAATGTTGGAAATGTTTAAAAAGAAACCGAAGGGAGGTGCACAATGATCCCAAGTTATGCATACCAAGATATTGCTTATCTAATTGGATCAGTAAGTTTTGTGGTTGGATTGAAAATGATGGGTCAGCCAGATTCCGCACGAAAAGGGAATTTGGTTGCGGCCTTTGGTATGGCGGTAGCAGTTTTTGCTGCGTTATTTTTAAATGCACAGGGATTTCATATCATCAATAATTTCCCTTACATCGTTGCTGCAATTTTCTTGGCTACGGTACTTGGAACGGTGATGGCAAAGAAGGTAGAAATGACAGCCATGCCCGAAATGGTGAGTTTGTTCAACGGTATGGGTGGTTTAAGTGCCGCACTAATAGCTATTATCGAATTTCACCACAAAACCGCTGAAGCGAGTAGCATGAGTGCGGAAGGCATGATAACCGAATTCTCTATGCCCGCGGGGGTCTATTTAGCCATTGTTTCTGGACTTATCATAGGAACAATTTCCTTCGCTGGTTCGGCCATTGCTTGGGGTAAGTTAAATGGTAAATTAGGCGATTACCGGATGCCTCAGCAGCAAATTATTAACGCGGTAGTTTTAGCTGCTATAGTTGCTTTAGCTGTAGTGCATTACGGAGCTGTGAATTCGGGTGATTTTAGTATGACCTACTTGTATGGAATCATTGGATTGGCCGTGATTTATGGGTTAATTTTTGTATTCCCCATTGGTGGTGCCGATATGCCGGTAGTTATTTCATTGTTGAACTCATTTACAGGTGTAGCAGCGGCTACCGGTGGATTTTTATATCACAACAAAGTAATGTTGATGGGCGGTGTTTTGGTGGGTAGTGCAGGTACTATCCTAACCGTTGTTATGTGTAAGGCAATGAATCGTTCTTTGGTGAATGTACTTATCGGAATGGCAGGTGGTAGTTCTGGATCCGGAGCATCCAATTCCAAAGGTGGCAGTGTTCGTGAAGTTCAAGCTACCGATGTTGCCATTATGATGAAATATGCTTCCAAAGTAATTATCGTTCCGGGTTACGGATTGGCGGTTGCTCAGGCTCAACACGTTTGCCACGAATTGGAAAATTTATTGGAAGAGGAAGGTGTGGACGTGAAATATGCAATTCACCCAGTGGCAGGTAGAATGCCTGGACACATGAATGTTTTGTTGGCAGAAAGTAATGTTGCCTACGATAAATTGGTAGAAATGGAACATATAAATTCCGAATTTGCCACAACCGATGTTGTGTTAGTGGTAGGTGCAAACGACGTTGTTAACCCTGCTGCCAAAACCGATCCAAATAGTCCAATTATGGGATGCCTATTTTGGAAGTGGACCAATCCAAACAAATTGTGGTGTTAAAACGCAGTATGAAAGCTGGGTATGCCGGGGTAGACAATGATTTGTTTTACGATCCCAAATGTGGAATGTTGTTTGGCGATGCCAAAGCGAGTATCACAAAATTAGTTAACGAAGTTAAAGCATTATAATTTTTTAAGTAGGTATATGACGAGAAGGGGAATACCGTTTTTATTGGTATTAATAGCGGTTTGGAGCACAACGGCGAGCGCGCAAAGTTTTATTAATTCACAATGTAATCTTTCGCCAAAGAAAAATCCAAGAGGTTTAAATCAAGAGTTGGATAACTCTAGTTTTGAAACGGGTTGGAAATTACTTCGTTGGGATTCCTTAAATATTGGGTATACTACCAACGATACCATGCCTTTTTCTTGGAAAGTGAATGGTAATTCGTACTCAGTTTTCAAAGGTATCTCCAATGGTTCAATTACCTTTTCCACCAATCCGTTACCTTCCGTTACACACTTGTTTCAAACAACCAACTTGCCAGACCCACAATTGGCTGAACTATCTTTGGGATTTTATGGTCTCATAGCAAAAGGGAGTAACGATCAGATTTTTACTAAAACGTATGGGGCATCGCCCAATCGACAGTTTTGGATAAAGTTTCATTCATTCTCTGTTCCGTCCGATAGCATAACAGGTTATTCTTCGTATGCAACCGTAGCTTTAGTCATTGAAGAAAATTCTGGAGCCGTTCATTTTGTTCAAATGAATCATGGAAACTTAACGGGAATTCCCTTCAATAACCAAAAAAGAGCCGCATTAACCATGGGTGCCAACTGGGGCGCATTTGATGGTACCACCATTACCGATGAAAATGCCGATAACGTTCAAATCAATTACATGCCCGCTCCTATGCATACAGGTGTTGGTGATAATCGTTATTTTACGCTGTATCCCAAAAGTCAGTATCCACAGTTTAATGATGGTATATTGATAGCGGCCAATTTAAATCCCAATTCGGGTTATGTGAAAGAGGATGCAGAAATAACGATTCCTTTCGCTTTTGCCGCACGCGGTTTAGCAAAACCCAATACCTTGTCAGTTAAGGTAAAATTGGGAAATAAATCCATTGAAACCTATTCGTTAGATACTTTTTCAACGCCCGACATATATGGTGTATATCGTGGAACCATAACATTGTCTTCAACCGGGTTGAATAAAAATGCATCGCATAATGTTACCCTTTGGTTAGAAAATTCAGTGGCAGGCGAATCCGATAAAACCAACGATAGTTTGTATTTGGGTTCAATTATTATTCAAGATCAATTTATCCAAGTGACCGGTTATCCCTGCCTAGAAGTATTTACGGGTAATTGGGATCATAATTCTGCATTGTTGGATGTTCAATTGCAGAATTTAAAGAAGTCTAATCCCTTGTTGCAAAATTCAATAATCTTAATGCACCATGTCTTGGATCCAATGGCTACTGAGGCTGCAGATTTGTTAAATAAAATTAATGGTGGTATTGCCGAAGGTGTTTTCCCGGCGATGTCGTTCAACCGAGGATATTTTGAAGAAAATCCAGTGAATTCCATATTCGGCATAGATTCATTGCAACAAAAAATTGCTAATTGGAAGATCTATAATACCTTTTTAGTTCCGCAAATTGAAAATCTAAAATATGATGTTCAATCAAAAAAGGTAACAGGAACTTATAAGATATCGGCACTCGATTATTTCGATCCGTCTACAGTTAGAGTTACCGTTTTTCTCCGTGAAAAAAACCAACGTGGGAATACCAGCGGATGGTTACAGCGCATGAGTTTAGAAGAAACGCAGAAACCCGGTTCTTATTTCTTTGGAAAGGGTACTAAAATGGTAGGTTATCCCTATAACGATGTGGCTTTTGATTGGAGCTCAGAGGGTAATGGAATCATGGGTAAGCCGTTGGGGACATCGCAAATTTCGACTCCAGGAGTGAATTTTTCGGGGCCTATCGACTTTACCTTACCCGATTCGGCAATTAAAGTGACCTTTCCCAAATCGGTAGATTTTGCTGATTCTGGAGATGCTTTTCTGCGTTACAAACCAGCGGATTTAGAAGTTGTTGTAATTGTTACGGACGATAGATTAAATTCGATTTCGAAACGTGCGGAAATGAATATTCCTGCACCCATCGTAACCGCAGCCATTCAGCCGGTATGGGATGTAAATGCCAATATTGCCGCCGTACAAAAATTGGAATTGTCTGCGTATCCAAATCCCACTTCGGATAGGGTTTGGATCAAATGCAATCAAGCCATTAAACAAATTGTGGTAACGGATATTCAAGGAAAAGTTCAGGAAACTCTAAACGTATTTGATCTAAATTCTAATATTGAAAATTTGGCAAGTATTGATTTAGGTTCAAAAGCAGCGGGTGTGTATCTGATCACGGTACTTGATACAATGAACCGTAAACAAACGATGCGGATCGTAAAAGGTTATTAGACTGTACCTGATCTAAAAAAAGGTACCGAGTTGAAAGGTTGTCTAAACTATTTACGACTGTCATCGAGCAAAATAGGGTGTTGATTTTAGCCTCTTCCCTTTTATAATTCTAAATAATCGCGTGCGATTTCCACCGCCATTTCCATCGATTCTACTGCGGGAAGGCACTGGTTTGCCGTACAGACTTCGATAATACTTTCGGTGGGCTCTGCAGATTTATTGGTCCATGAAACAAGCGTCCAACTGGGTTGGCCTTGATGTGCTTTACGTACAATGTCTAATCGTTGGGATAATGTTAAGGATGTAGTGTGGGTATACTTGAAAATTAAACCACCCCAAGCAATATTTTGAGCCACTCGTAACCATTGAAAATGCCATCCGGCTTGTTCTTTCATGGGTGTTGACATTTGTTGTGTCCAGGATTCGGCCAGTTTCCCAAATTTATTTTCTTGTATTCCTAATAAATGGAGTTGTTGTAAACAATGAGCGAATACAGAAACGGCGGACGGGATAACATCGTCCGTGCTATCCACCTTATTAATTATCAGTGTTTCGCCAGATTTGGGGTTGAACGTAGGTAGCTGGTCGTTTTCAGAGAATTCAATTAAGGCTATTTCGCATAAAATCGTGCATCGATCAATCCATAGCTTATTTCCTGTAATTTCATACAAGGATAAATAGGCATCGGCCAAAAATGCATAATCTTCTAAAAATCCAGGAATTGAAGACAGGGTGGGAGTGCATGAACCATCGAAATTTTCTTGATGAATATCGCTTCCTGCGGCAGATCTCGACAGTCGATTCATTTCGGTATTCCAGAAGGTAGTCCACAGTGTTTCACCTAGTAGTATGGCGTCGTTTGCATAATTTTCCTCCTTGAGATGAATGGCCGATAAAATTAGTCCTTTTAGGTACAGTGCATTCCAAGCAACGATGATTTTGTAATCAAATCCGGGTCGAATCTTATTTTCTTGAATTAGAAATAGTTTTTGCAGTAAAGATTGCAGCAATTGCTGATAGGTTGAGGCATCCATCGATAAAGCTTCTAGTACTTGTAAGGGTGCAATTCGTTGATGAATGATATTGAGATTATGTTCCCAATTGCCATTTTCCGTTATTCCATAAAGTACTTTGGCTAAATTGAGTTCCGCTATTGTTAGTGTTTCTGCTAACTCTTGATAGGTAAAGGTATAAAATTTACCCTCAACGCCTTCGGAATCGGCGTCTAGGGCTGAGCCAATTAGAAATCCATTGGGTGTGGGAATTCGCAGTTCACGGTTGGTGAATTCAATAATATGTTGGGTTGTATCTCGGTAAAGTGGAGCATCGGAATATCCAAAACTCTTTGCGTACAGGCCTAATAATAGACCGTTATCATAAAGCATTTTTTCGAAATGCGGAGCAAACCAATGGGCATCGGTACTGTATCTACAAAATCCGCCTCGTACTGCATCGTAAATACCCCCATTACGTAATTTGATCAAGGTAAGGTGCAAAATGTCCTTAGCCGATGGGTTTTCCGCAATACTTAATGTATCCAGTATAAATTCAAACAATCCTGGCAATGGGAATTTAGGGGTTCGATCTACACCTCCTTCCGTATAATCCAGCGTTTGTAATAGACTTGCTAATGCATTAAATGTGAACTCTTTTCGTTTCCAAACTTGAATGTTTTGGGCCTGGTTTGAATTCAGCCGATCGGTCTGTATTTCCATGTTTCCATAAGAGGTATCCTCTTGTATAGAAGAGGTATCGTCAGTGTTAGGATTTTTTGATTTCGATTGGTTTAGTTTGTTAAGATGCTCCAATATTCGGGTTCCATACTCGTATGCTTTTTCGGGAGTTTCTTTCCAAACAGCAGCGATTTGTTCCAGTACTTGTATCCATGAAGATTTGGGGAAATAGGTGCCCGCATAAATGGGCTGTTGGTTCGGCAGGCAAATAACGTTTAATGGCCATCCGCCTCTTCCGGTCATAATCTGACAGGCATCCATGTATATGGAATCAATATCGGGTCGTTCTTCTCGATCTACTTTGATATTGATGAAATTGTGGTTCATTAACTCGGCGGTTTCGAAATCTTCAAAACACTCATGGGCCATTACATGGCACCAATGGCAAGTGCTGTAGCCGATACTAACGATCACTAATTTATTTTCTGATTTCGCCAATTCCCAAGCGGAGCTATTCCACTCTTTCCAGTCAACTGGATTATAAGCATGTTGTTTTAAGTATGGGCTTTGACTAAAAAGAAGCTGATTGGGTGTGTTTGAATTCATGGAGTTCGCTTAATTTTGAGGTATGCAACGGGTGGCGGAATTGAACAAAGGGTATTTAAAATACAAAGTTCGGGGTATATGGATTTATTTTCCCAAGCAATTGCGGTGTTTAGGGTTGTTTTTTCGTTTAACGAGTACATTTATCATAATACATTGGTTTGCTGGCATCGGAATAACAACCGCTCAATCCTTAGACTCATCGGCAGTTAATACATTAAAATTGAAGAAAGGATCCGATGGGGAAATGACTAGGGATACTGCGGAGCAAGATACCTTTTCTATCAGTCTTCCAACATTTCGCACGTTGTCTTTTAGTTTTAGTTCGCACGAAGAGGCTTTAGACAGTTTGCTTACAGCCTTATTGAAGAAAAAAGGTATGCCAGTTCAAGCGTATTTGCCAAAATCGTTATTTACGCAGCAGTGGAAGTTGCACGATACTGCAGCGAGCCAGCAAATAATTGATGGAGCTTGGATGGGATATCAATATCAATTTTCAAAGAGTTTTCAGAAAACTCGAAAGTATTTATTGAAGAATAAAATTGTATTAAAACGTTCTGAAATTGGTAATAGACCGATGAAGATAACTGAGGATAGTGAGGGTTCTGGAATTAGGAAGTACGAATACATCGTGATGTATAAAAAGATGAAATACGTTTTATCGTATCAGTTGTGGTGGATTAACGACAAAGGCTATTGGGTAAATGCCATTGAGTTTCGATTGAAACCCGTTCAGTAGGTGATGAACGTAATGTTTGTTTTATACGCTAACAACGAAACTTAGCAAACAGAGTAACTTGGATTAATGTTGGATTTAAGATAGCAATTTTCTAACGATTCTAGGCCCAACATAGATAAAGCCTGTGTAAATCTGCACCAAAGAAGCACCTCTACTAATTTTTTCTTCGTAATCCTCTTTTGTGAAAACGCCCCCAACACCAATCAAGGGGATGTCACCACCCAATTCCATACCTAAAAACGAAAGTATGGTATTGCTTTGGTCTAATAACGGAGAACCGCTGAGTCCACCGGGTCCAATTTTCTCAATGGTTTTGGTATCGGTGAGTAGATTGTCTCTACTGATTGTAGTATTGGTAGCAATTACTCCATCTACATTAGCTTTTTTGATTATCTGAATAAGTTCTTTTACTGCCGATTGTTGGAAATCCGGAGATATTTTTAAATAAATGGGTTTCCATTTGCTTTTTTGTAGTCTTCGTTCTTGCAACTCGGCAAATAACTCCGTAATAAATTTTTCTTCTTGCAGCTCTCTAAGTCCGGGCGTATTTGGGCTTGAGATATTAACCACGATATAGTCTACGTAGTCATAAATGGCTTCAAAACAATAGATATAATCGTTTATTGCTTCTTCGTTGGGTGTGATTTTATTTTTTCCAATATTACCACCAACTATCAAACCTTTAGGTCTTTTTTTAAGCCGTTCCACCATGGCATCAACGCCTTCGTTATTGAAACCCATTCGGTTGATAAGGGCATTGTCTTCTGGCAAACGGAATAAGCGAGGTCTAGGATTTCCGGCTTGAGGTTTGGGGGTAACTGTCCCAACCTCTACGTAACCAAAACCCAAACGCTTTAATAAATCCAGCCATTTTGCATCTTTATCGAAACCAGCTGCTAATCCAATTGGGTTAGGAAATGTAATTCCCGATACAATCACTGGTTTTGTTTTGGGTGGTTGGATGCTTTTTTCAATCCATTTTCCAATTATCGGAAGGTTTAACAATATTTGAGAGCTTCTCATGGCAATTTCATGAGCCGCCTCAGGAGAAAAGATAAATAATATTGATTTGATAATAGAATACATGGACTATTCCCTAATATCTATTTCCGTGCCAAACTAAAGAAAACTTATAATACGACTAAGGATTTTTTGCAACTGATTGTTAATGACGGAAATGGCGAATTCCCGTAAATACCATAGCCATATCGTTATTATTACAATAATCGATGGAAGCTTGATCTTTAATGCTTCCACCCGGCTGCACTACGGCTTTAATTCCTGATTTATCGGCGATTTCTACGCAATCTGGAAATGGGAAAAAAGCATCGGAAGCCATAACGGCGCCTTCTAAATCAAACCCAAAGCGATTGGCTTTTTCTATGGCTTGTTGTAGGGCGTCTACGCGTGAAGTTTGACCTGTACCGGATGCCAACAACTGATTGTTTTTAGCCAATACGATGGTGTTACTTTTAGTGAGTTTAACAATTTTAACGGCAAATTCTAAATCCGATAATTGTTGTTCCGTGGGTTCCGTTTTGGTAACGCATTGCATTTGGGAACGGGTTTCAGTGCTACTATCCTTGTCTTGGATTAATACACCGTTTAAAATCGAACGAACTTGTTTTTCTTGCGATAGGGGATTATTGGTTACCTCAATGATAATTCGATTGGGCTTGCTTTTTAGTAATTCTAAGGCAGCATCGTCATAACCGGGAGCTAATAAAACTTCAAAGAATAGGTTATTAATTTCGGCAGCAACATCGCCCATTATTGGTTGATTGGTTGCAATAATACCTCCAAATGCACTTACAGGATCACAAGATAATGCATCATTCCAAGCGGTTAAGCTCGTTGATCTAGTGGCAACTCCACAGGCATTATTGTGTTTGATAATTACAAAAGTGAATGCTTTGGAAGCATCAAATTCGTTCAGCAAATTCAGGGCTGCATCCACATCTAATAAGTTGTTATAGGATAACTCTTTTCCCTGATGTTTTTGGAATATTCGTTCCAAATTCCCCTTAAATTGTCCGGATTGGTGAGGATTTTCGCCATATCGCAAGGAATAAATCTTATTACCCGCAAACCAATCTCCGATGGATGCATCGTAATTGGCTGTTACATTGAATGCTTTGGCTGCAAATTCTTTTCGATCAACCAAAGAGAGCGCACCATTTCCTTGGTTGTAAACCGATAGGAACGATCTATACTGATTTTGGTGAGAAATAATAGTGGTATACGCGTGGTTTTTAGCGGCTGCTCGTATTAATGAAACACCCCCGATATCTATTTTTTCGATGATTTCTTCATCTGTTCCGCCATTGGCTACCGTTTCATCGAAGGGATACAAATCAACCATAACCAAATCAAACAATGGAATCTCGAATTGTTGAATTTCTTGCATATCCTGCTGCAACTCGCGTCTGGCTAAAATTCCACCAAAAACTTTGGGATGCAGGGTTTTCACTCTTCCACCTAAGATACTCGGATAACCGGTAATATCTTCCACGGCTACACACGGTATTCCTAAATTTTCGATAAAAGCACGGGTGCCCCCAGTTGAATAAATAGTTACTTGATTTTGATGTAAAGCCTTGGCAATTTCTTCTAAGCCGTCTTTGTAATAAACAGAAATTAGAGCAGATTGGATGCGTAAATTCACGGATACAAAATTACTTCGATACACGGGTATTGACGTGCCTTCATCCATGAACTTTCTAATAAGTTGTTAACAGGTACAACGAAAATGAAATTGTTGTTTCTCTGATCCTGTAAAATAGCAAGAAAATAAACGTATCAATCTATACAAGCTTCTAGGTGTTTAGAGGCTTGATTCATTGGATAGCAATATTTTATTTCCCTTGCTGTGTTTTGGGGAGTACGGACAATGTCTGCATCCATTTCCACAGCACCAACCACGTTGTCTTAAGAATGTAGCTGTGAAGACCAGAAATCCGTTTTCCCAGTAATAATCCGGCTCTTTTTCTACGGAGCTGATTTTTGGGAGAGCTTCGTTAGGTTTCTGTTCTTGGTTCACGATAATAACTTCGTCTGGTTTACCTAAGCAATAATTTATTGATGGAGGAGACTATCGACATGAATTTATCCCATCAGTTTCCTCTGCTCAATATCCAGAAATTAGTCTTTTCCGTGACAGGCTTTAAACTTTTTACCGCTTCCACAAGGGCAGGGATCGTTTCTTCCAATTTTCAAATCGTTGATGATTGGATTTTGCGTTGGTCTGGGAGCTGATTCTGGGGAGTCTCCATGAACTTCCGAGATGCCGGGGGCAATCTCTTCGCGTGAAGTTTGAATCTTCGGATTGTTCTTTTTCAACTGAGGTTTAGCTTCCTGCACACCATTATCCTGCTGAATCTGTAAGCGGAATAAGTGACCAAGTACTTTTTGATTGATGCGTTGCAGCATTTTTCCAAACAATTCGAAACTCTCAATTTTATAAATCAACAACGGATCCTTTTGTTCGTATTGCGCGTTGGAAGTACTTTGTTTTAAATCATCTAATTCTCTTAAATGCTCTTTCCATTCATCGTCTATTACCTCAAGCGTAGTTGACTTCTCCAATTCTTGAACCATGCTCTTACACTGGCTATCCAAGGCTTTTTGCATGCTCACAGTAAATTGATATTGGTGAACACCATCGGTAAATGGAACTATCACATTTTCAATTTTATCTCCTTGTTCTTGTCGGATATGTTGGAAAACCGGATAAGCCTGTTGCTGCATGGTCTCTTGCTTGTGGCTATATCGCTCTGCTAGATGCAAGAACAGTTGTTCGGTTAGGTCTTCGGCTTTGCCTTTTTGGAAGGACTCTGCATCGAATGGAAGGTCCTGTGCCAAGGTCCGGATAACTTCCATTTCCAGCTCCAAATAGTCATTACTGTCTTTGAATGAACCAACTACTTCTGAACACCAATTGTACAACATGTTGTTCAAATCGATACTCAAGCGCTCTCCATACAAGGCATTGGTACGCATGCGGTAAATGGAGGTACGTTGTTTATTCATTACATCGTCATATTCCAGCAATCGTTTACGGATACCGAAGTTATTTTGCTCCATCCGTTTTTGGTTGCGTTCGATGGTTTGGGTCATGATTCGATGTTCAAGAACTTCGTCTTCCTTAAAGCCTAAACTATCCATGATTTTACTCACTCGCTCAGCTCCAAATATGCGCATCAAATCGTCTTCCAAACTCACGTAGAATCTAGAAGTTCCTGGATCTCCTTGTCTACCTGCTCTACCTCGTAACTGTCTATCCACCCGTCGGCTGTCATGTCTTTCCGTACCGATGATGGCCAATCCACCCAAGGATTTAACTTCCTCATTGATTTTAATATCGGTACCTCTACCTGCCATGTTTGTTGCGATGGTAACGGCTCCTTTTAAGCCTGCTTCTGCAACGATTTCCGCCTCGCGTTGGTGTTGTTTTGCATTTAACACATTGTGCTTGATGCCACGGAGTTTCAGCATTTTACTTAATACTTCGCTCACTTCAACCGAGGTTGTCCCCACCAATACCGGTCTGCCCGCCGCCGTTAATTGATTAATTTCATCAATTACAGCATTGAATTTTGCGCGTTTTGTTTTATAGACTAAATCCTCTTGATCTTTACGCACTATGGGGCGGTTGGTTGGAATAACCATTACCCCTAATTTATAAATATCCCACAATTCTTGCGCTTCCGTTTCGGCAGTACCTGTCATACCGGCAAGTTTGTGATACATACGGAAGTAATTCTGCAAAGTAATGGTAGCGTAAGTTTGCGTTGCTGCTTCTACACGTACATTTTCCTTGGCTTCAATGGCTTGGTGCAGTCCATCGGAGTAGCGTCTTCCTTCCATTATACGACCCGTTTGTTCGTCCACAATTTTTACTTTGCCTTCTTGCAAAATATATTCTACATCGCGTTCAAATAGGGTATAGGCCTTTAATAGTTGGTTGATTGAATGAATACGCTCACTTTTAATAGCGAACTCTTGCATCAAAGCATCTTTCTGTGCCAATTTTTCTTTGTCCGTAGCCGCCGATTTTTCAATTTCGGCCATTTCACTACCCACATCGGGGAGTACAAAGAAGTTTGGATCTTCTTCGCCTTGAGTAATTAATTCGAGACCCTTTTCGGTAAGTTCAACGGAATTGTTTTTTTCGTCGATAGTAAAGAACAAAGGAGCATCGGCCAATGGCATTTCCCTTTGTTGGTCTTGTAAATAGTTATTTTCTACTTTCGTTAAAATAGATCTAACACCGGGTTCTCCTAGGAATTTTATTAATGCTCTGTTTTTGGGTAAACCTCGATATGCTCTAAATAAAGCCAATCCACCTTCGCCCTCTTTATAGCCATTATTTCCTTCTGGAATCAATTTTTTAGCTTCGGTAAGCGCTTGCGTAACGTAGCGTTTTTGAAGTTCAACAATTTTCTCAATTCTGGGTTTCAATGCTTGAAATTGTTGAACATCGCCGTTGGGTGTAGGTCCTGAAATGATTAACGGAGTTCTTGCGTCGTCAATTAAAACGGAATCTACCTCGTCTATTACTGCAAAATGGTGTTTGCGTTGCACTTGTTCCTCGGGGGAATGTGCCATGTTGTCGCGTAAGTAATCGAAACCAAATTCGTTATTGGTACCGTAAGTAATATCGGCTAAATAAGCATTTCTTCTGGCTTCACTGTTGGGTTGGTGATATTCTAAACAATCAACCGATAATCCTAAGAAATTAAAAATAGGTCCGTTCCATTCGCAGTCACGACGTGCCAAATAGTCGTTAACCGTTACCATATGCACACCGCGGCCACCCAATGCGTTTAAGTAGGTTGGTAATGTACTTACTAATGTTTTACCTTCACCCGTTGCCATTTCCGCGATTTTTCCGCGATGCAAGGCAATACCACCAATCAACTGAACATCGTAATGAACCATGTTCCATTTGATTTCGCCACCTGCCGCTAACCATTCGTTTTGATAATTTACGGTGTCACCGGAGATAGTAATGTGAGGATGCTTAGTAGCTAATTCCCGATCCAAATTCGTAGCCGTAGCGGAAACCACAGAAGATTCACTGAATCTACGGGCAGTCTCTTTCATTACGGCAAAAGCTTCTGGTAAAATTTCAGAAAGAATTTCTTCCAATTGTGAATTTCGCGATTTTTCTAACTCGTCTTGCTCTCGGAACAAAGAGTCTTTCGTTTCAGTATCGGAATCTGCTGTGTTTTTGATAGCCTCCTTATTGGCATCAATTTCGGCATCAATTTCCTGTAAAAACGCTCCTATACGCTGCTTGAATTCTAGCGTTTTATTGCGAAGTTCGTCGTTGCTTATAGATTGGTATTCAGCGAAGTAGTTATTGATTGAGTCTACCACGGGTTGGATTTCTTTCAATGCCTTTTCAGCTTGGTTTCCACCCAATAATTTGGTAAACGAATTAATGATATTAGCAAACATGATATTCCTGCGAAATTAACACAATATTTTGGCTTGCCAATACCTTGCCAAGTTGAACTTTACTGACAAAATGCCTCGATTATTATCCAATGAGTTAGCGTATTTGAATGTATTGATTTAGCTCATGCAAAAACAGTTGGCGATTGGGGAGGTGTTCAATAGTGAAAATTGAGTCATGAGTTAAAACCCTATCTATTTTCTTTTGTTTAATTTTCATGATTCGTTTGTTGAGTTTTTTATTGGTAGTTATTTTGGCTAATTCATCGGCCATCGCTCAAGTGATTATTTCGGGTAAAGTAGTAGATCAAACAACTCGAAAACCGCTTAAAAATGCATTGATTTTATTGGATAAATCTCCAACCTCCGTGAAATCGGATGATAATGGTGATTTTACCCTATCTAACGTTGAACCTGGATTTCATTTGGTCTCTGCAGAATTGGAAGCTTACGAGCCCGTAGGTGTTGCAGAACAATTGTACACTCCAGCAAAATCTCCCTTTGTTACCATTGAAATGGAAGCACAAGCACAGGGAATGGAAACGGTGACCATTAAAAAAACCAGTTTACAAAGACGGGTGGCAGAAAGTCCGGTTTCATCCCAACAATTGAGCATTCGTGAAATTGAACGAAACCCCGGAGGAAGTCGTGATATTTCTAAAATTATTCAAAGTTTGCCCGGTGTAATAGCTGTACCTGGATTTAGAAACGATGTTGTAATCCGAGGAGGATCTCCATCGGAGAATAAATTCTATTTGGATGGGATCGAAATTCCTATCATTAATCACTTTCAAACCCAAGGTAGCACTGGTGGCCCGGTGGGTATTTTGAATGTTAATTTTATTAAAGAAGTAAACCTAAATACAGGCGCTTTCCCAATTAATTACGCCAATGGATTGAGCTCGGTATTTGATTTCAGACAAATTGATGGGAATACACAGAAAATGAAAGGTCGATTTACCTTAGGTAGCAGTGATGTGGGTTTAACGGCGGATGGACCTTTGGGGAAAAGCAAGAAAGTTACCTATATATTATCGGCAAGACAAAGTTACCTTCAGGGGTTATTTGCCTTATTGAAACTGCCTTTCTTACCGAATTTTATCGATTATCAGGCTAAAGTCAAAGTGAAATTAAAAGGGAATGATGATTTGAGTTTTTTGATGGTTGGTGGAATAGATTTTTTTCGATTAAATACCAAAGTGAACGATGGGATTACCGATACTCCCACGCTTAAAAACAACAAATACATTCTGGGTTACTTACCCGTATACAGTCAGTGGAATTACACCTTTGGGACAGTCTATACCCATTACAACGGTAAGAATAAAACGCAGTATTTTCTCAGCAGGAATATGTTGAATAACACATCCTATAAGTATAAAAACAACGATGAAACCGATGAGGCAAATAAGATATTTAACTACAATAGTACGGAGGAAGAAAATAAATTTCGCGTAGAGCATAATCGCAGTATCGGGGGATGGAAATTCATGGGCGGTGCTGGGCTTGAATTTGTGCAATTTGCGGTGAATAACGATGCAAAATTCTTAGTGCCTGGTGCACCCGGAACGCCAGGTTCAGTAATCGATGTTAAATTCAATAGCTTGCTGGAGTTGTTTAAATATTCAGCCTTCGCTCGGGGATCTCGGTCGTTTGGAGAAGGCGGATTGTTGAGTATTGCCGGTAGATTGGATGCGAATAATTACAATAAATCCATGGCGAATCCTTTGAATCAACCAACAATATCTATGAGTGTTAGTTATCCTGTAGGATTGCCGGGGTTATATGTTAATGCCAATGTGGGACAGTTTCATCAATTACCATCCTATTCAATTTTAGGTTTCAGAAATAACAACAATCAGCTCGAAAACAAAGAGCTAGTGGATTATATTCGAAATCGTTCTGCAGCCGCCGGTTTTCAATACAATGCCGGTAAAAATACTCGAGTTACCCTGGAAGGATTTTTGAAACAATATCAGCGGTATCCATTTAGTCTTACGGACAGTATTTCATTAGGGAATTTGGGTACAGATTTCGCGGTTCTAGGAAACGAACCCATCGCTTCAGTGAGTGAAGGCAAGGCTTATGGAATGGAATTCTTAGTACAGCGTAGAAATAGAACCGGTTTGTATGGGATTATGGCTTATACCTTGTCTTGGAGTTTCTTTAACGATAAAAATGGAAAAAGTGTTGCCAGTGCTTGGGATAGCAGGCATACATTAAGTTTGGTGGGCGGTAAGAAATTTAAGAAAAATTGGGAATTAGGATTAAAACTGCGCATGGCAACAGGTAGGCCTTATACACCGTTTGATGTGGATCGGTCTTTAACTAAATCAAATTGGGATGTTAAAGGGGTCGCTTTACCCAATTATGAGTTGTTGAATTCTCAGCGTTTAGGGAATTTTTCTCAAGTAGATTTTCGATTGGATAAAGTATGGTATTTGAAGAAAACGTCCATCAATTTTTATATCGATATACAGAACTTATTGAATACGGCATACATGGGTCCAGAGACGTTAATAGCGGCACAGAATCCGGATGGTAGCTTAATAACCGATAATTCGAACGCAACCCGATACCGCGGAGAATATTTGATGAATAGTACTGGATTTTTGCAACCAACAATTGGTTTGATTTGGGATTTTTAAAGAAAAATTACAACAGTGAAAGTATAAAAAAATGCGCTGAATTTAAATCAGCGCATTTTTTATATAAGGGAAAATTATCGGACTAAATGTCAATCAATAAATCAACCCATAAAATCAAAAGTATAGCCGGTAGCATGTGGATAAATACACATTACAGGAATCTCTTCGCTTTTATTTACAATTTGTTGGGTTAGTGTACCAATAATTAGTTCGCGTATTCCTTTTTCGGTATGCGTCATAACCAAAATTAAATCGGCCTTTACAGCATCGCTATATTGCAAAACTTCGTTAGCGAAATTGTCTAAAATACTGTCTTTCAAATCGTGCAATACATATTGAATTCCACTTTCCTCCAACTGTGCTTTAACGATGTTAATTCCGCCAGCAATTCTCTTGCTTAAGTATTCATCGCTGCTGTTTGAAAATACAACGTGAATTTCGGATTTAAATTTTTTACCAATATGAATGGCCCAATCTACCTTTTGTCGGGATTCCATGGATAAATCGATGGGCATTACAATTTTTTTGTACCCTTGTTCTGCAATCGGACTCTGTTTGATCACAACAACGGGAACTTCGGAATATTGGATGGTTCTAGAAGCATTGGAACCAACGATTTGTTCCAATCCGCTAGCGCCGCTGCTGCCCATGATGATGGAATCAAAGCCTTCTTCGTTTGCAGTTTCTGCGATTGTTTTATATACTTTCCCTTTTTCTACCCGGTGATTTACGGTTATCCCGTGAGCCGCAGTAATTTCAGCAGCTTTCTGAGCAACTTTCGCTTTGATTGCGTCAATCATTACATCATTTTGTCCTGCAGAAAATAATCCACCTAAGAAACTCTCTTCCAGGATATACATCAACGTAATTTCGTTATTGTAAACTTTTGCAATTTTAATGGCATGAGTTAATGCATTGTCCGCAATAGGGGAGAAGTCGATAGGGACAAGGATGTTGTTATTTGTTTTACGATTCATAAGCAGCATTGTTAAATCTTAGGCGAAGTTAAGAAGAATTTTCTCGATTATTCTATGATGGATGTCAGTCTTCTACAGCTAACATCAAATCTGCCGTGATTGCATCGGCAAACCATCGGCCCTCTGGTGTTAATTTCAAGTTGGAATCGGTATGCAGAAGATGTCCGCTACTTTGCCATTTCTTGATACTAGATTTGGTTTCATACAGCCAATTATCCCAAGTTTTTTTATTGATAATTGCCGATAATTTTTGTAATTCTACTCCGTTTTCTAGTCGTAATTGGGTCAAGAGGATTTCATTGAATCGATTAAAATCGGTTAAAACTTCTTCCTCGAAATACAAAAAATCGTTGGATTCATGGTTGATTTTAGTGTATAGCGCATTGTTGGCAATATTCCATCGGCGTTTAACCCCGTTAAATCCATGGGCACCCGGGCCTATACCCCAATATGCATGCCCTTGCCAATAGCGTTGGTTGTGTTTCGCCTTGTGATTTTCGTTTCGACTTAAATTGCTGATTTCGTAATGGCACCATTGATTTTCTTGAGCCCATTGAGTGAGTAGTGCAAACTGTTGGGTGCTTTGTTCATCCATGATTAATGTGCCATTGGAGATATTTTGCAACTTGAATAATGCCGTTTTTTCTTCAACGGTAAGGGCGTAACACGAAAGGTGGTGAATTCCGGATTCCTGTACCCATTGCAATTCTTGCAACCATTGTTCGCTGGTTTTTAAATGGGAGCCATAAATGAGATCAACACTTAATTCAAAGCCTCCATGGTTTAAAATTAATTCAACAGAAAGAGTACTTTGTTGTGCATTATGGGCTCGATTCATCCATTGTAATTCCTGGTCATTCAAGGATTGTAGTCCTAAACTGATTCGATTTATGCCTAGGTGGTGCCAATTTTTCAAGTTTTCGATGGAAATATCTTCAGGATTCGCTTCTAGCGTGATTTCGGCTTCATCAACAATCGTTTTAGTTTTTTTTATCTCAACTAATAATTTCTCTAGTAGGGGATAGGGAAGTACGGAAGGGGTGCCACCGCCAAAATAAATGGAGTTGATGGTTTGCTCAGAAATAAAAATTTGTTGCTGATTCCAATCAAAAATCATGGCATTAACCATCTCCTCAAAGCCTGTTAAACGGGTTGAGAAATGGAAATTACAGTAGGTGCATGCCTTTCTGCAATAAGGAATATGAAAGTAAACCGATGCCATTGCGCAAATTTCAATGAAATGATGGGTATTTTTGCAGCGGATGATTTTTTCCTGTTTCAAATTACCGGCGCGCACGTCAATCGTAATCTTCCTTATTGGGGGACTTCTTTTGACGGGGAATTGGTGTGTATCTGGGAATGCGAAATCCGTAAAATGTTATCCAGCGGTTGTAGAACAGCAACGACCGGCACAACCCATAACTAGTTCAAATGCCGTAAACTCGGAGGAGGAAGATACCCTAGGTGCGAGTTGGTATGCCGCTCCTCCGGTGAATAAATTGTTATTGCCAGAGGTATATCTACCCAGAGAATGGAACGATAGTTTGGCGGATTTTTGGGTTGATAGTTTGCGTAAGCGCTGGCGGTATGAAAAGGCAGTGATGCTACGCGATTCGATTTCCAGTTTGCCCGATTCAACAAAATATTTTTACGATTCGATGGGGGTTAAGTTTAACTCATTTGTAATCAGGCCGATAAAAGACCCATTTGATCCCTTTTCAAATACTCTTTACATACGCAGAGGGCAGGCTAAATTCTGGTTTGTTGGGGTGTCGTTGGTTTTTTTATTGTTATTTTTTTACTATCGATCCGCATTTGTAAAGCAATTTGAGCTGCGTATTAAAGGCGTGTTTTCGTCCTATTATTTCGACGAAATGATGAACGATAGAAGTTTTGAATATCAAGGAGGGAGTGTGGTTGTGTTACTTATGGGGAATTTGGTATTTTCTATGGGTGTGATGTTGTATTTGCGATTTGGAGGCTTTTTAGCATTGAATGTTGGTTGGTTCTATTGGGTTGTCTTTGGCGCTGTTATGTTAGGCGTTATGATACTTCAATTGATTCAGTTGTTATTTGCTTTTGCATTAAACATGACAGAGACGGTAAGGAGGCAGAATCAACGACAATTAAACACCAATTTTGTCTTGGCATTAGGCTTTTTACCCATCTTTGTTTTTGTATATTATAATTCCAATTTATTAAGCAGTATCGATATACCTTCCTTGGTGTCTTTTATGCTAATTATTTGGATTGTAGCTCGGTCAATATTAAGTTTTGTAGGATTATCGAAAGACAGGCAACTTGATTTTACCGCATTTTTGTATTTTTGCACTTTGGAAGTATTGCCATACGCATTATTTTTTAGCTTGTTATCAAAAACATAAACCATGTCTTCACCGGAAAGAGAACTTAAAGTAAAAAGCATTTTGATCACACAGCCTCAACCCGAAGCTGGAAAAAACATCTACGAAGAGTTTTCAAAAAAATACAAGCTTAAAATTGATTTTCGATCGTTTATTCAAATTGAGCCGATGGCTCCACGCGATATCCGAAAGCAAAAAGTTAACTTTCTTGATTTTACGGCGATCATATTTAATTCCAAAAATGCTGTAGACTATTTTTTCGGATTGGCCAACGAAATGAAAGTTGAAATGCCGCCGGAGACGAAATATTTTTCAATTAATGAAAGTGTTTCCAACTACGTTCAAAAGTACATTGTTCCACGTAAACGTAAAATGTATCACGGAAAAGGTACGGAAGCAGATTTCCTAACTTTGTTTAAAAATCACTCGGGAGAAAAGTTCCTATTCCCTTGTTCCGATATTCGTAAACCTTCTATTCCAGATCATTTTGCTAAATTGGGGTATAATTTTACCGAATGCATTATATACAATACGGTTAGCGCTGATTTAAGTGATTTGGCGGATGTGTTTTACGATATTTTAGTATTCTTTTCTCCGGCCGATATCAAATCGTTGTACGATAACTTCCCCGAATTTATTCAGAATAATACCCGCATTGCTGCCTTTGGTTCAAGTACCCAGCAGGCCATCGACGAGCACAATCTGATTTTAGATATCGCCGCTCCTGCTCCTGGAATTCCTTCCATGTTGGCAGCATTGGAGGCGTATGTGAGTAGAGCTAATAAAGGTTAGATTGTCCCAATATACAAGGTGAAACCGTATTCATCTTTATAGATAAAACCATGCAGTAAATGGTTCTCTTTTGTACCCAATTGTTTTATTAGATCTGCTGTTTTTATCCCGCAATTCCTTGCGGTTATAGTAATTTTAAATAAATTATTTTCTTTAAGTTTTCTTCCAATTTCGCGTAGGCTACCATTAAAAATATGGTTCACAATCAAGGTTCTCCCTAGGGTTTTCGGCCAAAGATTGGGTGTGATAAAAAAAGAGTAATTTCCTAGTGTAGAAACTCCCGGAAGCTCAGATAACTGTCGATTTAGTCCTAAAGCAAACAAACCTGCATGGGGTTCAAATAGTAATGTCTGAGATGGTTGGATTTTTGATACTTCCATCGAATTACTGTTTATAGATAATTTTGATTGAATAGTTGTTTCAATCCCCTCTTTTAAATTGGTGCTGCTGCCAGCCATAGAATAAAAATGGGTGAACAAATCAGCCGAGTACTCGCTAATGTTTACCATTTCTTTTTCAATGATGTTTTTCTGTGTGAAAGACTGTTGCCCCGGTAAAACAACCAAAATTTCTTTTACCTCTTTACCCGCGCAAACCGAATAGGCTTTAACGGGTTCGCCAATTTGTTTTTGAAACCAATGAATATCAACCATCGGGCTTAATTTAATTAACCATTGGTTGGCTTTTAGCTTATGATTTTTGTATAATTCAAAAACATTGGGATTGTATTGATTAACATCTGTAATTATCCTTACCGTTGAGTTGTTCGAATTTGTATTTGGTCTTCGATCAGGATCTATGTAAATGACATCCACGAAATCTTCCGTTTGCCATTGAACCCAGTTTTCCAAAGCCCATTCCGCAGTTTGGTTTATTCGTTGAATTTTGTGATCAACTCCAAGTCGATCAAAATTGAGTGTGCTCCAAAAATTAAGCGATTCGTTGGGGTCGAAACTATATACATCGCAGTCCGTACTCGCCCAAGCCCAATCGTCAACGCCTAACCCTCCGGTTAAAGAAACCATCGTCTTCGCTGTAAATTGTTTAGCCTTCCATCGAGCTATAAATTCACTGGTGGCTTGTTCTAAGTATACGCCGAATCCAACTGCTTTAACCCTATAAAAGGTGGGTAGTTTTCTTTTGAATTTGTTGAGGTCGTTTTGGAATGATAGTAATGGCACATACCAATCTCCCCAACGCTCTCTTAGTGTATTTTGGAGATTAAGTGGGTATTTAGCCGCGGCTTTTTGTGGAAGTTTCGCTTGTTTTTTGTTGTTTTTATCGGATTCATCGGTGGAAATGACCGATTTAACGTACACTTCATCTATAAAGGGCAATAAGTTGGCTAGATTTTTGTTTTCTTTGTAGTTGAATTTGTACATCATGAAAACTGCAAAGGTATTAACACTTCTCATTGTTTTGGCAGCGGTAGTAAGCAGCTGTGGCGCTCGTAAGCAAGATCGTTGTCCATCCGTAGGGAAAAACACCGGTTCTGCTCAGCAAATCCATGGATAGTCGCTGGTTAAATTTAACAGAACCCGAACAATTAAAACAAATTGTATCGGACTCTAATCATCGTACTCAGGTGCTGTTCAAACATAGCACCCGTTGTTCTATTAGTACGATGGCCTTGAATCGGTTGAAAAGTTTATCCGATGATTTTTATCTGAAGGCAGATTTTTATTATTTAGACTTAATAGCATACCGAAATATTTCAAATGCAATTGCCGAAGACTTTCATGTGTTTCATGAATCGCCGCAGGTAATAGTAATAAAAAACGGAGAGGCGATTTTCGATGCGTCACACATGGAAATTACCACCGAGAGTTTACTTACGGAATTGTAAATATGCGGATAGTTCGTTCGGTTGGTGAAAAAATTGAGATATCGAAAACGGTAGAACAGAATGATTTAGCCACGTTTGAAACAGGAACGGTACATCCTTTTTATGGCACGTTTGCTTTGGGTCGGGATGTTGAATGGGCTTGCAGACAATTTGTTTTGGAAATGAAAGAAGAGGATGAGGAGGGGATTGGAACATTCTTAAATATTACGCACAAATCACCCGCCATGCTGGGGCAAACCGTTCGAATAGAAGCGGTGTTAATCGGATTGGAGGGAAATTCCGTAAATTGTTCGTTCGCGGTTTGGGTGAAAGATAGACTGGTGGCCGAAGGTACCCAAGGGCAGAAGATTTTGAAAAAAGAAAAGTTAGATCGAATTAAGCAGCAGCTTGAATCTTCCTAGCTATTGGGTAGGTACTAACTTACCCCAAATTGATTAAAATTAACGTATCCTTGATTTATTCGTTGTCGGGAGTTGCGATAATTGCAAATCTTCCTTGCCGAAATTAAGCAATTCAACAAGTATTTGGTTGTACCTTTGTATTTCGGAGTAAATGTTCCAGTGAGCGCGAAGAAAACCCATAAAAGAGTAGAGATTGTAAACCGTAAAGCCGGCTTTAATTTTCATATCGAACAGCGGTACGAAGCAGGAATTGCATTAATGGGCGGTGAGGTGAAATCCATACGGGATAACAACGTAAATATGGGGGATGCATATTGCTTATACGAAGACGGTGAATTGTGGTTAAAGAACATGCATATTTCTGAGTTTAAACAGTCTTCGTACAACAAACACGAACCCCTGCGTACCAGGAAATTGTTATTAAACCGACAGGAATTAGCCAAGATTGAAGCCAAAATAAAAACAAAAGGCTATGCAGTATTTCCAATTCGATTATACGAAAACGAACGCGGTTTTTTGAAGTTGGAAATAGGATTGGGTCAAGGGAAAAAGACCTACGATAAACGTGAGGATTTGAAGGAGAAAGACATCAAAAAAGATATGGAACGCATGCGATTGCGTTAATATCATTAAACCAAATTACATCAATTCAACAATACCGGAGGAGACGGCTAACGCAGATTTTACGGAATTGTTGAAATCGGCAATGGGTAGTTTGCAAAAGGGAACCTGAAAAAAATCCGCTATCTTAGAAAAATCAAAGGATTTGGGTGTGTGTATGAAAGGTGCAAGCGGAGGAAATTGATTTGGACCCGAAATCCAATCGAAAATTCTACCTCCCTGATTATTGATCACGATAACCGTTAAATTGCTTGGAAAATCCATCCAAAATGCATTGGAGTCGTAAATGGTTGAAACATCTCCAACTACAGCAAAAACATGCTTATTTGGGTTGGCATAAGCCGTTCCAAATGCGGTGCTTATCGACCCATCAATTCCGCTTACTCCGCGGTTTGCGTACAACGGCGATTTGATAGGAAAACTCCAAGAAGCATAGCGAATGGGCATGGAATTACCCATCTGAACAATATGGGTTTCTCCGTTTAACTGTTGCAAGAAATGATAAATCCATTCCAATTCAAACGAAAAAGGTTTGGGTAGATCCTGTGGCGTAAGTGATTGTTGAAAAATGAATTGGGCCCAACTTTCTTTAAAATCTTTAACTTCATTTTTCCATACGGGATGTTGATCAATTGCAATGAGAATTGTCTCTAACTGGTCTGATTCATATCCTTTCCAATGCAGCGGTTGGGTTTGAAATGGGTCGCCTACTTCCCCGTAAATCCCTAAATGTAAATGCGCTGGTTTCCAATCTTTGAGTTTTTGCTTCAGGGGTTTGGATAAAACAGTTGTTCCCAGAGTAATCAATAAATCAGGTTTAAGATTATCGGGAATATCTCTTTTTAATAATCCCCAATCCCAATTTGCAAGTCCGAATCTACATTGATGGCTACAAACATCAGTAAAAATGGGTAGGGTATGTTGAAGTCGCTTTAAGACCTCTGAAATAGGATGGTTGGGAGTTGAATGCCCGATCAATATGGCTATTTTGGGAGTAGATACCGATAGATTATCAAATATTTCTTGAAGTTTCTCTAATGTAGGTGCTTGGTATTGGTGAAATTCTTGAAATACAAACGGAGGAACTGGACTTTGGGTGAAGCGAGGATCTGCGACTCCTTCGTAAATGGGTTCGTCCAAAGCAATATTAATGTGTACAGGTCCAGGAATGGGTTGCAAACTAGCCTGAATCAGTTCATATACTTGAGATGCACATTCGGTGGATTGCAGATTTCTTGCGTTAAGATGCAGTGATTGTCTGGAATAACTGCCGAAAATACCTGATTGACGTAATGTTTGACCGTCCCATTGATCAATCAGATGTTCCGGTCTGTCTGCGGAAACAATTAACAAAGGAATGCGCTGATAATAGGCCTCACAAACCGCTGAATGCGCATTCACCAAGGCTGTCCCTGATGTACATAAAAATGCTGCGGGAAATTGATTGGATTGAGCAATTCCAAGTGCAACAAAGGCCCCGGAACGTTCGTCGGGTGCGCTATGTAACGTAAAGGATTTATTTTTCAGTAATGCCGCTACGATGGGGGCGTTTCGTGACCCTGGAGATACTACCCAATTCAAAATGCCTGCTTCTTCCCAAAGTTGAGTTAGATAGTCAAGATTGTAGGATAATTTGGGATATTCCCTGGTTTGCATATCGCGTGGTTTTTAAAGGTAATTGCTGATTAAACCCAGATTACAGAAGTGTTATTTAAAAAATGGATTTGACACTTTCTCCACGCCAACCGAAGTTGGATTTCCATGGCCGGAAAATAAGGAATAGGTATTCGGGAGGGTGAAAATCTCTTGTTGAATGTTCTCAATCAATTGTTGATGATTGCCTCCGGGTAAATCGGTTCTGCCAATACTACCTTGAAAAACAGTATCTCCAACAACCGCAAATTCGTTGGTGTGATTAACAAAAATTACATGTCCTGGCGCATGTCCGGGTACAAATCGCACTTCAAAAGAATCGTTACCTACGTTGATCGTATCACCGCCGGTTAAAAAATAATCTGGCTGGGGTGATGGCGTGTAAGCTAAATTCCATAAAGCTGCCATGGTTTCGGATCGGTCTATCATCTTTACATCGTCTTGATGTAAGTAATAAGGAATCTGATAGATTTGTTTTACCCACCAATTCCCAAAAATATGGTCGATATGAGCATGGGTCCCAAGCAGTGCAATCGGGTTTAAATGGTTATCGGTAATAAAGGTTTGAATTTGGTTTTGTTCGCTGGAATTATACATGCCGGCGTCAATGATTACGCATTCTAAACTATCTTCACACCAAGCTATATAGGTGTTTTCGCCCAGGGGATTAAAGGTGAAACAGTGCAGTTTCATTTATTGTTGGATTGTTGTCACAAAATTACCGCATTTGATGCTTTTCATCGATTTAATAAAGAATAAATATCATTTATTGTTAAAAGCCGATTAAATTTGAAACGCTATGCTTAAAAAAATTGCTATTGTTTTTGGTGTAATCTTACTTCTAATATTGGGTGTTTTGGCGTTTAATGGGGCCTTTCAATCCACTACAGTAGTTTCGGGTAAAGAGGGTGGTTATCGCTTGATGGGGGTCTATCATCGTGGACCGTATGAGAAAATAGGAGAGGCATTTGGCAGAGTTGGTGAGGCGGCCAGAAAATTGGGTTGGAAAGATAGCACAACCCGAGAAATGTTGGCCACAGACAGGATTACAGTAGGTGTTTATTTTGATGATCCTAGCAGTAAACCAAAAGATTCGTTGTTAAGTTTTGCTGCGGTTCAAATTTTCAATTCGGCCGATAGCATTGCATTTGTAAATACGGTAAAGGGTGCAAAATATCTTGAAATACCGAAAGGAGATGCAATAATTTGCGACCAAAAAACTTCGGGCATGATATCCATGATAATTGCAGCAATGCGTGCTTATCCGGCTTTGGGTAGTTTTGCAGAGAAAAATCCTCCCAAGGAACCCATTACCCATGTTTTTGAAGTATATCATCCGGGAAGGACTCGGTTTGTAATGTTATCTGAATCTATCGATTAATTGCTTCGGTACCTAATTTTAGAGAACAAAGCGAACTTGGTTGTTTCCCAAAAAACAAGGCTACTTCTTGTAAAAGGGGGGACCTTATGAAAAAATAAGGTATTCTTCCAAAGAATAGGGTATCCCCCAAAGAAAAAGGCTACCTCTTTATCGGAGATAGCCTTTTTTATTACTTTAGAAAGTAGATTATAGGTGGATACACTCACCGTAAGCTTGTGCAACGGCTTCCATTACCGCTTCGCTCATGGTTGGGTGCGGGTGCACACTCTTTAATATTTCGTGTCCAGTGGTTTCTAAGTTTCGGGCAACTACGGCTTCGATAATCATATCGGTTACGCCTTCGCCCACCATATGACAACCTAACCATTCTCCGTACTTTTTATCAAAAATCACTTTTACAAATCCGTCTTTATGTCCACCTGCAGAAGCTTTTCCGCTGGCGCTGAATGGGAATTTCCCTACAACGATATCATAACCTTTTTCTTTGGCTTGTGTTTCGGTGTAACCAACACTTGCCACCTCAGGGTGGGTGTAAGTACAACCGGGGATGTTACCGTAGTTCAAAGGCTCAGGGTGGTGTCCACAAATTGCCTCTACGCAAATGATACCTTCGGCGCTTGCAACGTGTGCTAAAGCTGGACCCGGTACGATATCACCGATGGCATAAACACCAGGAGCAGAAGTTTGATAGAATTCGTCTACCATAACTTTGCCTTTATCGGTTTTGATGCCCATTTCTTCCAAACCTAAGTTTTCCAAATTGGTTTGAACACCGGCTGCGCTTAATACGATATCGGTTTCGAACTGTTGTTCGCCTGATTTTGTTTTTACCGTTACATGGCAACGATCGCCCTTAACTTCTACTTTTTCAACCGCACTTTCGGTTAAAATATCGATTCCGCGTTTCTTGTAATTCAAAGCCATGGCCTTGCTTACTTCCTCGTCTTCGATGGGAAGAATGCGGTTCATGAATTCCACAATGGTTACTTTTGTTCCGATGCTGCTGTAGAAATAAGCGAACTCCATTCCGATAGCACCCGAACCGATAATCAACATTTCTTTAGGCTGTTTTGGCAATACCATGGCCTCGCGGTATCCAATTACGTGTTTACCATCAATTTTTATGTTTGGTAATTCACGACTTCTAGCACCGGTAGCAAGGATGATATGATCGGCTTCAACGGTAGAAGCTCCAGCATCTCCAGTAACCGCAATTTTGCCTTTACCCGCTAATTTTGCGGTACCCTTGATAACTTCAATCTTGTTTTTCTTCATCAAAAAGGCAATGCCTTTGCTCATTCCGTCGGCTACACCGCGAGAACGCTTTACCATCCCATCAAAATCGGCTTTGAATTCGCCAACTTGAATTCCGTAATCTGCAGCGTGGTTGATGTAGTCGAAAACCTGAGCGCTTTTCAATAACGCTTTGGTTGGTATACAGCCCCAATTTAAGCAAACACCGCCTAAATCAGCTTTTTCAATGATGGCAACTTTTTTGCCCAATTGAGAGGCACGGATAGCGGCAACATAGCCACC
>JACCDS011760321.1_pt1 | contig 74044 bp, 63 predicted proteins | sample 7446441 | NCBI WGS metagenome assembly JACCDS01 (sample SAMN15323445, study PRJNA562643) | freshwater metagenome | isolation source: river surface water | place: USA:Blue River Watershed | collected 2017-08-17
CGGCGCCCTGCGTCGATACCGGCATGGGCCTCGAGCGCCTGGCCGCGGTGCTGCAGCATGTGCACAGCAACTACGAGATCGACCTGTTCGACCGTCTCGTGAAAGCCGCCGCTCGCGAGACCGGCGCGACCGACCTCACCAATGGTTCGCTGCGCGTGATCGCCGACCATATCCGCGCCTGCGCCTTCCTCGTCACTGACGGCGTCGTGCCGGGCAGCGATGGCCGCGCCTATGTGCTGCGCCGTATCGTGCGCCGTGCCCTGCGTCACGGCAACAAGCTGGGCCAGAAGAAGCCGTTCTTCCACAAGCTGGTGCCCGACCTCGTGAAGGAAATGGGCGAAGCCTATCCGGAGCTGGCCGAGGCGGCCGACCGCGTGACGATGGTATTGAAGCAGGAAGAAGAGCGCTTCGGCGAGACGCTGGACAACGGCATGAAGATCCTTGAAGCGGCGCTGGCGAAAGACCCGGGCCGCCTCGATGGCAAGACCGCGTTCGCGCTGTATGACACCTACGGCTTCCCGCTCGACCTGACCGCCGACATCTGCCGCGAACGCGATGTGACGCTCGACGAAGCAGGCTTCGATGAAGCGATGGAAAAACAGAAGTCGACCGCACGCGCGGCCGGCAAGTTCGAGATGGCCGCCGCCGTCGAGTACAGCGGCCCGAAGACCATGTTTACTGGCTACGACAAGCTGGCCGGCGAAGGCAAAGTGCTGGCGCTGTACGTGAATGGCGCAGCGGTCAGCAGCATCGCTGCCGGTCAGGATGCGATGGTGGTGCTCGATATCACGCCGTTCTACGCGGAGTCAGGCGGTCAGGCCGGCGACGTCGGCGTGATCGAGGCGGGCAAGGCATCGTTTGCGGTCGCCGACACGCAGAAGATTCAACCGGAGGTATTCGGCCATCATGGCAAGCTGGCGTCCGGCTCGCTGGCTGTCGGCGACAAGGTCACGGCCAAGGTCGACGCCGAAGTACGCGCCGCGAGCATGCGCAATCACTCGGCAACTCACCTGATGCACAAGGCGCTGCGTCTCGTGCTCGGCGGCCATGTGGTGCAAAAAGGCTCGCTGGTCGACAAGGACAAGACCCGTTTCGACTTCAGTCACAACGCACCGCTGACGTCGGACGAAATCCGTCGCATCGAGGCGCTGGTGAACCACGAGATCCTGTCCAACGCAGCGACGTCGGCACAGCACATGTCATATGACGACGCGATCAAGGCTGGCGCGATGGCGCTGTTCGGCGAGAAGTATGGCGACACCGTGCGCGTGCTCGGCATAGGCTCGTCGACCGAGCTGTGCGGCGGCACGCACGTGACCCGCACCGGCGACATTGGCCTGTTCAAGATCGTGTCCGAAGGCGGCGTGGCGGCCGGCATTCGCCGTGTCGAAGCCGTGACCGGCGAGAATGCGCTGGCGCTGGTGCAGTCGCTGGCCGCGCGCGTGAACGAAGCGGCGGCCGCGCTGAAGGCGCAGCCGGAAGAGCTGACCGCGCGCATCGTACAGGTGCAGGAGCAGGTGAAGTCGCTCGAGAAGGAACTGGCCTCGCTGAAGGCGAAGATGGCATCCAGCCAGGGCGATGAGCTGCTGGCGCAGGCGGTCGATATCCAGGGCATCAAGGTGCTGGCGGTGACGCTGGAAGGCGCTGACGTGGCGACCCTGCGCAGCGTGATGGACAAGATGAAGGACAAGCTGAAGACCGCCGCGATCGTGCTGGCCTCGGTGGCCGACGGCAAGGTCAGCCTGATTGCCGGCGTGACCGCCGATGCGACGTCGAAGGTGAAGGCCGGCGAGCTGGTCAACCATGTCGCACAGCAGGTCGGCGGCAAGGGCGGCGGCCGTCCTGATATGGCGCAGGCCGGCGGCACCGACCCGAGCGGTCTGGCGGCGGCGCTGGCCTCGGTCAGCGGCTGGGTCGGGCAACGCGTCGGCGGGTGAACTGATGGACTTTCACAAGGACCTCGACGCGCGCGGGCTGAAATGCCCGCTGCCCATCCTGAAGGCGAAGAAGGCGCTGGCCGACATGGCCAGCGGTGACGTGCTGCGGGTGCAGGCCACCGACCCCGGTTCGGTGCGTGATTTCAATGCATTCGCCAGACAGACCGGCAACGAGCTGCTGGCGCATGAGGAGCATGCGCAGGCCGAGCCGAAAGCCTTCACCTTTTTCCTGCGCCGTAAGTAATTTGGCAATGGAAGCTAGCAACTTTCCTGGCTGATAATTGAACGGTCGTGCGGAAATTTTGCCTGCGTGGCTTTTCACCCCTATAATTTCGCTCTTTACGTAAACGTCAATCGGCCTGCGGGCCGTTTTCGAGGACTCTCATGAAGGTACTGGTACCCGTCAAGCGCGTGGTCGACTACAACGTCAAGGTGCGCGTGAAATCCGATGGCAGCGGCGTCGACATCGCGAATGTGAAGATGTCGATGAACCCGTTCGACGAGATCGCGGTCGAGGAAGCGATGCGCGTGAAGGAAGCCGGCAAGGCGACCGAGGTGATCGCGGTGTCCTGCGGCGTCACGCAATGCCAGGAAACCCTGCGCACCGCGATGGCCATTGGCGCCGACCGCGCCGTGCTGGTCGAATCCGATGCCGAGCTTCAGCCGCTGGCGGTTGCCAAGCTGCTCAAGGCGTTGGTCGACAAGGAACTGCCGCAGCTGGTCATCCTTGGCAAGCAGGCGATCGACGATGACTGCAACCAGACCGGACAGATGCTGGCTGCGCTGCTCGGCTGGCCGCAGGCGACCTTCGCGTCGAAGCTGGTGGTCGAGGAGGGCAAGGTGCTCGTGACGCGCGAAGTCGACGGCGGTCTCGAAACCGTGTCACTTCAGCTTCCGGCGATTGTCACCACCGACCTGCGCCTGAACGAGCCGCGCTATGTGACGCTGCCGAACATCATGAAGGCGAAGAAAAAGCCGCTGGATGTGGTGAAGCCGGAAGACCTCGGCGTGGACGTGTCGCCGCGCCTGAAGACGCTGAAAGTCGTCGAGCCGCCGAAACGCTCGGCCGGCGCGATGGTGCCGGACGTCGCCACGCTGGTGGCGAAACTGAAAAACGAAGCCAAAGTCATCTGACAGGAACCCTCATGACCGCACTCGTCATCGCCGAACACGACAATGCGTCGCTGAAGGCAAGCACCCTGAATACCGTCACCGCTGCCGCACAATGCGCCGGTGAAGTCCATGTCCTGATCGCCGGCCATCACTGCGACGCAGCGGCCGCTGCGGCTGCGCAAATCGCTGGCGTGGCAAAAGTGATCGTCGCCGACGCCGCTGCTTTTGCCGATGGTCTGGCCGAGAATGTTGCCGCGCAGGCGCTGGCGATCGCGAAGAACTACACGCACCTGCTCGCGCCGGCCACCGCCTATGGCAAGAACGTGCTGCCGCGCGTCGCAGCCTGCCTTGACGTTGGCCAGATTTCGGAAATCACCCGGGTCGACTCACCGGACACCTTCGAGCGCCCCATCTACGCTGGTAATGCGATTGCGACCGTGCAGTCGGTCGATGCCATCAAGGTCATCACCGTGCGCGCAACCGGCTTTGACGCCGCAGCGACCGGTGGCAGCGCGGCCATCGAGAAGATCGACGCGGTGGCCGACTCCGGCAAGTCTGCGTTCGTGTCGCGCGAGCTCGCGAAGTCGGATCGTCCGGAACTGACGGCGGCGAAGGTGATCGTGTCCGGCGGCCGCGGCATGGGTTCGGCCGAGAGCTTCAAGATTCTCGAACCGCTGGCCGACAAGCTCGGCGCTGCGATGGGTGCATCGCGCGCGGCGGTCGATGCGGGCTATGTGCCGAACGACTGGCAGGTCGGGCAGACCGGCAAGATCGTCGCGCCGCAGCTGTACATCGCCGTCGGCATCTCCGGCGCGATCCAGCATCTGGCCGGCATGAAAGATTCGAAGACTATTGTCGCGATCAACAAGGATCCGGAAGCACCGATCTTCAGCGTGGCCGACTACGGACTCGTCGCTGACCTGTTCGACGCCGTTCCCGAGCTGGTCAGGGAACTGGGCTGATCGCTCCGCGCAGCCCTATGAATTAGCAAGCGGCCGTCTGTCATCCACGTGACAGACGGCCGTTTTTGTTTCAGTCACACTTCCAAAAAAGAATTCTAGGAGAATGCCGTGAGCTATACCGCCCCGCTGAAGGACATGATGTTCGTGATGAACGAACTGGCCGGCCTCGACGCCGTCAGCCAGTTGCCGGGCTGCGAAGACGCGACGCCGGATACGGCCGAGGCAGTGCTCGAAGAGAACGCGAAGTTCTGTGCCGAAGTCGTCGCGCCGCTGAACTGGACCGGCGACCAGCAGCCCAGCCACTGGCATGACGGACAGGTCACGACGACGCCGGGCTTCAAGGAAGCGTTTCGCGGTTTTGTCGAGGCGGGCTGGCAGGGCCTGCAGCACCCACAGGAGTTCGGCGGGCAGGGGCTGCCCAAGCTGCTGGCCACGCCCTGCATCGAAATGCTGAACGCGGCCAACCTGTCATTCGCGCTGTGCCCCTTGCTGACGGACGGCGCGATCGAGGCACTGCTGACCGCCGGCAGCGACGAGCAGAAGGCGCTGTATATTCCCAAGATGGTGTCCGGCGAATGGACCGGCACCATGAACCTGACCGAGCCGCAGGCCGGCTCCGATCTGGCGCTGGTGCGCACGCGCGCAGTGCCGCAGGGCGACGGCAGCTACAAGGTGCATGGCACCAAGATCTACATCACCTTCGGCGAGCACGACATGGCCGACAATATCGTGCATCTGGTGCTGGCGCGCACGCCGGATGCGCCGGAGGGCGTGAAGGGTATTTCGCTGTTCATCGTGCCGAAATTCATGGTCAATGCCGACGGCTCGCTCGGTGCGCGCAATGACGTGCACTGCGTATCGATAGAGCACAAGCTCGGCATCAAGGCCAGCCCGACGGCCGTGCTGCAGTTCGGCGATCATGGCGGCGCGGTCGGTTATCTCGTCGGCGAAGAAAATCGCGGCCTTGAGTACATGTTCATCATGATGAACGCAGCGCGCTTTGCGGTCGGCCTGCAGGGCATCTCGGTGGCGGACCGCGCGTATCAGAAGGCCGTGCAGTACGCGAAGGACCGCGCGCAGTCGCGCGACCTTGCCGGCTCGCCGGGGCCGGTGGCCATCATTCATCATCCGGACGTCAAGCGCATGCTGATGAGCATGCGCGCGCAGACCGAGGCGGCGCGCGCGCTGTCCTATGTGACTGCCGCCGCCTATGACGCCGCGCATCACCATGCCGACGACGCGACGCGCAAGGCGAACCACGCGTTTTATGAATTCATGGTGCCGATCGTGAAGGGCTGGTCGACCGAGTTGTCGATCGATATCGCATCGACCGGCGTACAGGTGCATGGCGGCATGGGCTTCATCGAGGAGACCGGCGCTGCGCAGTACTACCGCGACGCGCGCATCCTCACCATTTACGAAGGCACGACCGCGATTCAGGCGAATGACCTGATCGGCCGCAAGAACGTGCGCGACGGCGGCGCGGTTGCGAAGGGCATACTCGCGCAAGTGCGAGCTACCACCGCTGAACTGAAGGCAGCCGATGCGGCCGACCTGCATGCGATTGCGCGTCGTTTGTCGACAGCCGCCGATGCGCTGGAGCAGGTGGTGGACTTCGTCGCCGGCCACATGAAATCCGACATCAAGGCGGTGTTTGCCGGCAGCGTGCCTTACCTGAAGATGGCCGGCATCGTGTTCGGCGGCTGGCAGATGGGCCGCGCCGCGCTGGTCGCGCAGAAAAAGCTGGCGGCGGGCGACAGCGATGCCTCCTTCCTCAAAGCCAAGATCGCGACTGCGCGTTTCTTCGCCGATTATTACCTGTCAACTGCCCAGGCGTCGCGCGATGCGATTGTCGAAGGTAGCGTGGGGGTGCTGGCGCTGGACGAGGATCAGTTCTGACGAGGACAGCGGCAGGCGCGCAGCGTTCATGCGTCGCCTGCCCTCCATGGGTCGATCAAGTCGACGCCTGTTGACGCGAAGTCGATCGTATTTCGGGTGACCACGGTCATCCGGTGAACCAGGGCTGTCGCTGCGATCATTGCATCGCGATCAAACCGCCGGTTTGGAACGTGCAAGGCAGCGGAGCGCAGGGCGACGTCGGTATCCACCGGGAGGATGCGATTCTCGAAATTCGGCAATACCTGTCTTCCTAACCATTCCCTGAGCCGCAAGCCCTGGGCCGGATCTCGCAATTCCATTTGCCGCACGCCGATTTCCAGTTCCAGCAGGGAGATCGCGGAAACGAACAGGCGATCGGGTGGAAGTTCGTCGATGAAGCCGATCACGTGGCGGTCGGCTTTTCCGGACTTCTTCTTTCGAAGCTCAGACAGCACGTTGGTGTCGAGGACATACATCAGGACAGATCCTCCGGCTTGAAGATTTCGCCCAGCTTTGGCGGATCAAAGTCGATTTCATCGTCCTCCGGCATCGAAAGGGCGTCGGAGATTCTTGCGCTGGTGCCGGTAAGCCGGCGATATTCGTCGATGGTGAGCAGCACGTGGGATGGGCGCCCGCGATCAGTGATGAATACGGGGCCATTGGCGGCGGCCTTTTTCGCGCCACTGGTGTCGTGGTTGAACTCCCTGCTGGAGAAGGTGATGATGTGCATGGCACGCTCCCAAAGCATAGAATGTAGAAACGTTACTACAATCTTTCGGTCGGGACAAGGCAAGACCGCGCCTGATTTTGCTGCAAAGGCATGGTTAATTTGTCTAATAGGCATTCTTTCTGTGTTTTTCGAAAGAAGACCAGGCGCATGGGGAGCGGCTGGGAAGAGTAACCTTGTAGCCACCTCCCGAAACCCGTTATAATCGCGGTCTTTTTCCGTGTCCGAACCCAATTTTTCGAGAAAATTATGGTCGTAATTCGCCTTTCCCGTGGTGGCTCCAAGAAGCGCCCGTTCTACAACATCGTTGCAACCGATTCGCGTAACCGTCGCGATGGCCGCTTCATCGAGCGCATCGGCTTCTACAACCCGATCGCTTCCGGTGCAGCCGTTGGCTTCAGCATCAAGGAAGACCGTCTGGCCCACTGGACCGGCGTTGGCGCGCAACTGTCGCCGACCGTCGAGCGTCTGGTGAAGTCGGCTGGTAAGAAAGCCGCTTAATTTGTCTTCTGGCAGCAGTCTGGGGATTCCGGTTCCCGATGACCTGGTGCTGGTGGCGCATGTGTCCGGCGCCTATGGCATCGCAGGTTGGGTCAGGCTGAAGCCTTATTCGTCTGACGCCGGCGCGCTGCTGCATGCCAAGACCTGGTGGCTGGACAAGCCGGGCCTGCATGACGTCGACGTGATGGAAGTGCGTACGCAGGGCGAAGATATTGTCGCCCGGCTGATGGGCACCGAAGGCCGGAATGCCGCGGAAGATTTGCAGGGCGCGACGGTACAGATCCGGCGCGCGCATTTTCCGCCGCTGGACGACAACGAGTTTTACTGGATCGACCTGATCGGCCACGCGGTCGTCAACCTGGCAGGCGAAACGCTGGGTGAGGTTGTCGGACTGATCGACAACGGCGCCCACCCGATACTGCGGGTAGGCGCTCCGGCGCAGGACGCGCAGGGTCAGGGCAAGGCGCAGGAATTGCTGATCCCTTTCGTCGACCGCTTCGTGACGACCGTCGACCAGTCCGCGAAAGTCATTAGCGTCGATTGGGAAAAGGATTACTGATTCCGGTCGCCAGCAGGGGGCAGTGATGCAGTTCGATGTCGTGACGCTCTTCCCCGAGATGTTCGGCGCACTGACCGCCTCCGGCATTACGCGGCGCGCGTTCGAACAGGAAAGATGTGAGCTGTCGTTGTGGAATCCGCGTGATTTCACCAGCGACAAGCACCGTACCGTGGATGATCGCCCGTATGGCGGCGGTCCCGGAATGGTGATGATGGCGGCGCCGCTGGAAGCTGCGATCAACGCAGCAAAAGCAAGGCAGCAGCAGTCAGGTTTGCCGAAGCCGCGCACGATTTACCTGTCGCCGCAAGGCGCGCCGCTGGACCATCGCAAGGTGGCGCAGCTGTCGGCGGAGCAGGGGCTGGTGTTGCTGTGCGGACGCTACGAGGCGGTCGACCAGCGATTGCTGGACCGCTGCGTTGACGAGGAGATCAGCCTTGGCGACTTCGTGCTGTCCGGTGGCGAACTGCCGGCGATGGCGCTGATGGACGCCGTGATCCGGCTGTTGCCGGGGGTGCTGAATGACGATGCGTCGGCGGTCGAAGACAGCTTCGTGAACGGGCTGCTGGATTGTCCGCATTACACGCGGCCCGAAGTATACGAGGGCGTCGCGGTGCCCGATGTGCTGCTCGGCGGCCACCACGCGGAAATCGCGAAGTGGCGGCGCGCAAAGTCGCTCGAGGCAACGCTGAACAAGCGGCCCGCGCTGATCGCTGCAGCCAGAGCAGAAGGATTATTGAGCAAGGCTGATGAGGCCGTGCTGAAGAAATTGCAGCAGTCGTAGTGTGTTGCAGTGTCCGGGTGAAAGCCCGGTTTTGTTAAACCCCATCCTCTACCGGGCATCCATGGAGCGCCGGCAAGATGGTCAAGGAGAAAATAAATGGATCTGATCCAGCAACTCGAACAGGAAGAGATTGCCCGCCTCGGCAAGAACATTCCTGAATTCGCACCGGGTGACACCGTCATCGTGAACGTCAACGTCGTTGAAGGCAACCGCAAGCGCGTGCAGGCCTACGAAGGCGTCGTGATTTCGCGTCGTAACCGTGGCCTGAACTCGAACTTCATCGTCCGCAAGATCTCGTCGGGCGAAGGCGTCGAGCGTACGTTCCAGCTGTATTCGCCGCTGATCGCTTCGATTGAAGTGAAGCGCCGCGGTGACGTGCGTCGTGCCAAGCTGTACTACCTGCGTGAGCGTTCGGGCAAGTCCGCGCGTATCCGCGAAAAGCTGCCGGCGCGCAAAGTCGCTGTGGCTGCGCAGTAATCGCTGCTGCGATCCGGAAAAGGGCACCTTGTGTGCCCTTTTTCATTTTGAACCGCGTTTTCCCGCATGACTAAACTTGTTTTCGATCCCGCAGAGGCCAGCCTCGATGCGCTGGCCGACGAACCCGGGCTGCCAGCCTCCCGGCTAGCGCCGGACTGGCTGCGCACGCGCTTCGCGTCCGGGGTCGACTGGTCGCCCGAATTCGTCACCGAGCCCGAGCTGAACCTCAGCCCTCGTTCCGCGACGCCGGCGGCCGTGTTGATGCCGATGGTGCTGCGCGACGACGGCCTGAAGCTGTTGCTGACGCTGCGCACCGCGCACCTGCACGACCATGCAGGGCAGATCGCGTTGCCGGGTGGGCGGGTCGATGCCGACGATGCCGATGCTATCGCCACGGCCTTGCGCGAAACCGAGGAAGAGATCGGTCTCGCGCGTCGTCATGTGGAAGTAATCGGCACCCTGCCGGACTACCAGACCGGCACCGGCTTTCGTGTCACACCGGTGGCTGCGCTGGTCCATCCGCCGTTCGAGCTGCGCGCCGATCCGTTCGAGGTCGCCGAAATCTTCGAAGTGCCGATGCACTTCCTGATGAACGGCGCGAACCACCAGCGCCGCAGCGCGGTGCTGCCGAACCGGCCCGGGCGCCGCAGCTTCTATGCGATGCCGTACGAGCACTATTTCATCTGGGGCGCGACTGCCGCGATGCTGCGCAACCTGTATCACTTTCTGCGCGCCGAATGATTACGGCAGCGAATTCGCGTTGGCTTGGTATCACCTGCTAAGCTATCGTCTGAAGCGAATTAATTCCGGATATCGTTCATGACTCTGTTCTCCATCCTGTGCGTGCTGCTGCTCGAGCAATTCAGGCCGCTGCGCAGGGATAATCCTGTCTACGGATGGATCATCGCGCTGGCCGCGCGCATCGAACACAGCTTTAACGCCGGCCGCGCCGAACACGGCCGCCTGGGCTGGCTGGCCATGATGTCCCTGCTGGTGCTGCCGACGCTGCTGATCTACTGGCTGCTCGCGCTGCTGAGCCCGGTCGCGCAGCTGCTGTGGACCCTTTTGATCGTCTACCTGACGCTGGGCTTCCGTCACTACAGCCATTATTTTTCGGCGATACAGATCGCGCTGAATGACAACGACCTGCCCGAGGCGCGCCGCCTGCTGACCGAATGGACGCGCGTGGACACCACAGACTTCGATGCGAAGGAAATCGCGCGCGTGTCGGTCGAGAGCGCGCTGATCACCACGCACCGCCATGTGTTCGGCGTGTTCTTCTGGCTGCTGATGCCGATCGGCCCGGCCGGAGCCGTGCTGTACCGGGTGGCGGAATATCTTGCGCGCGGCTGGAGCGAACCGGAGCATCTGAAAGACGAGCCGTTCGGCCGTTTCGCCCGCAAGGCTTTCTACCTGATCGACTGGGTGCCGGCCCGGCTGACGGCGATCGCGTTCGCGATCGTCGGCAACTTCGAGGATGCGGTCTATGCGTGGCGCAATTTCGCGCGCCGCTGGCAGAATGAGTCGGACGGCATCATCCTGTCCTCGGGCGGTGGCGCGATGGGCGTACGCCTGGGTACGCCGGCCGAATATGCGCCCGACCTGCCCGACATCGACGTCACCACGCTGGAAGCGAACACCGATATCGACATCCTGCCCGGCGACGAACCGTCGCAGCGTGCGCTGCAGAGCGCGGTCGGACTGATCTGGCGCGCGCTGCTGCTGTGGATTTTGCTGCTATTGATGGTTTCCGTTGCCAATTGGCTAGGATAGGCCGCGTTCATCGGTGAAAATGCGCAATCCGCGCTTTGCTTGCCGCCCGGTCTTGAGTAACATAGTGCCCTGTTGCACTGCCGCAGGATGCCGGTGCCCCACCCATCTGCCGAGCGCCCGGAACCCCTGACGATGTCCAGTCCCGAAATTGATGCCGCCGTCCCTGCCACAGACTTCATCATTCAGGGTCTGACCAGCGCCGGAAGGCAGTTCCGTCCCAGCGACTGGGCCGACCGGCTGTGCGGCATCATGAGCCGCTTCCACCCCGAAGAATCGCACGGCTTTGATCGCCACCTGCGCTATTCCCCTTACGTCACCCCGTCGCTGATCGAAGGCGTGCGCTCAGTGCTCGTCGATGGTCGCCTGCATCAGCTGGAGCCGCTCGCTTATCTGTTCCTGCGCGACTTCGCGCGCGACAACGACCTGCGCCTGATCGAAGCCTGCGTACTGCCGGTCGCGGATCCCGTGCAGGCTTGATCGCGCTGACAATCACCCGTCTTTCGCTTGCGTTTATCGACGCAAAAATTCGATAGATGCATGCTTCAAGCAATGATTAGCCATGCGACTAATCATTGCTGTCGATTCAGCGCAAATTGCGCAAGCTAGCTAGGTTGAATCTGAGCTTTCACTCACCTACCTGCAAGCGATGCCCGATGTTTCTTCCCGAGCCGGCTTCAGCCTCGTCGAGCTGATGGTGGTGGTGGCCATTGCCGCGATCATTGCGGCTTTTGCGTTGCCGTCCTACCGCGACCATATGCTGCGCTCCTACCTCCCGGAAGCCAGCAGCGGATTGCAGCTCACCGCGCTGCGTCTCGAGCAGTACTACCAGGACCATCGCAGCTACCGCAACGGCACGGTGTGCGGCGCTACGCTGCCAGCCAGCCAGCGCTTCACCTTCAGCTGTGCGTCGCCCACCGATGGCCAGTCCTTCCTGCTGACGGCGACCGGCGCTGATGCGATGGCCGGCTTCACATTGACGATCGACCAGCAAGGGCAGACACGGACCACGGCGCTGCCGACTGGCTGGGGCAGCGCGCCGCTCGAATGCTGGATCACCAGGCGGGGTGCGACATGCTGATGCGGCCAGGCAGGGGCCGGCAGACCGGCGTGACGCTGGCCGAGGTGCTGATCACGCTCTCGGTCAGCGCGTTCGTGCTGGCGATCGGTGCGCCGGCGATGGGGCAGTGGGTGCGCGACATCGAGATACGCGGCAGCGCGAGCAGTCTGCTGTCGACGCTGCAGGCGGCGCGCGCGGAAGCGCTGTCGCGCAATGCGTCGGTGCGGCTGGACCTGACCGATGCGCAGGGCCGGCCAGGCTGGCAGCTGGGCTGCGTGCAGGTATCGAAGCACTGCCCGGCGCTGATACGGCAAGAGACGGTGAATGCCGGCACCGGCGTGCGCTGGGGCACCTCCGCGCTGGCCGGCATGCCGGGCTTCAGCGTGGCGATCGCCGCCGGCCAGGGTATGCCGTCAGGCGTTCGCTTCGACGCGCTCGGCGCCGCGCCTTCGATCGCCGCCGGCGACGACATCGCGCGCATCGACATCACCCATGCCAACGACGCGAACGCGCGCCGGCGCATCGTGCTGATCGCCGCACGGGGCATGGTGCGCGTCTGCGACCCGGCGGTCGCCAGCGGTCATCCCGAGCATTGCCACTAGCCTGCGATGCGCCACATTCAATGCCGATGCCGCCAGCGCGGAAGCGCGCTGATCGAGGGCTTGCTGGCCATCGTCGTGTTCTCGGTCGGACTGATCGGCTTGCTGATGCTGCTGTCGGCCGCGCTGGTGGAAAGCGGCAATGCGCGCTACCGCAGCGAGGCGAGTCTGCTGGCATCGGACCTGGTCGGCCGCATGTGGTCGGGCGACCGCTCGGCGTCGTCATTGAAGGCAAGATTCGGCGACACCGGCACCGACGAATACCAGCAGTGGCTAAAACGCGTGCAGGCGAACCTGCCCGGCGTCACGACGACGGCCAACCTGCCACAGGTCGAGATCGACGATGACCGCAACGTGACGATCACGCTCGGCTGGCGTTCGCCCGGTGAAACGGCGGCACACCAGCTGGTGGTGGCCACGCGGTTGACGGACTGACGCATGCGCGCCCAGCCGACCCTTCGGATGCGCGGCCTGAGCCTTGTCGACCTGATGGTCGGCCTCGGCATCGGCATGGTCGCGACGCTGGTGATACTGAACGTGATGGTGATGTTCGACGCGCGCCGCAGGGCGACCGCCGGCAGTTCGGATGCGCAGGTCAACGCGGTGTTCGCCGCCACCCTGCTGTCGCGCGAATTGCGCATCGCCGGCCACGGTCTCGGGCCGCCGTCCGGACTCGGCTGCAGCGTACATCGCGCGGCGGCTGGCGCCGCCGCTGCCACTTTCCTGCTGGCCCCGGCCGTCATCACCAAGGGCAGCAACGGCGCACCGGACACGCTCACGGTGCTGGCCGCCGGTGAGCAGGCCTTGCCGCCGTCGCGCCTGATCTCGCCGTACACGATGGACAGCGGCGCGCTAACCCTCGACAGCACACTCGGCATCGTGCCCAACGCGCAGTTGCTGCTGCAGTCGGCCGGCAGTACTGATTGCGCGTTGCTGTCCGTCGCAGCGGTCGCCATGGGCGCGTACACGGTGCAGCCCAAGGCGGCCGGCGGCATGCTTCCGGGCGCCGTGTTCGGCACCGGCAGCCCGGTGGTGAACGTTGGTACGCTCGCGTATCACCGCTACAGCGTCGACGCGAACCAGCGCCTGCAAGCGGAAAGTTTCGACGCGGCCGGCGGCAGCTGGCTCGCGTCGACGCTGGCCGAAGGCGTGGTGAACCTGCAGCTGCAATACGGCTTCGATGCGCGCGCCGGAACGCAGGCCACGCCGCAGGTCACGCGCTGGAGCGATGCCCTGATCGATGCCGACGGCAACGGCACGGCAGGCAACGCCGGCGACTGGCAGCGCATGCTGGCCGTGCGCCTTGCCGTTGTCACGCGCAGCGCGCAGCGCAAGGATGAAACCTGCGATGCGCAGGCGCCGAACTGGATGGCCGGCAATGCCGGCAGCGGCGAACTCGAATCGACGACGATCAAGGTCGACCACCTCGCCGACTGGCGCTGCTGGCGCTACCGCGTGCTGCAGACCGAAGTGCCGTTGCGCAACCAGTTATGGAGCGACCCATGATCCGCGCACGCAGGCCTCATGCGTCCGAAGGTGCCGGGCTGGTGATCGCGCTGGTGGTGCTGGTCGTGATGAGTCTGGGCGCACTGGCGCTGGTGCGCGCGGTCGCCAGCGGCCTGCTAGTGGCAGGCAATTTCGCGTTCCGGCAGGCGGCCGTTATGGCGGCTGATGCGGGCAGTGAAGCCGCGATCAACTGGCTGACGCAGCGCGCGGCAAGCGCCGAGCCGTTTGCCGACCAGCCTGACGCGGGCTATTACGCCAGCATGCCGGCCGGACTGGACCTGACCGGCAATCGCGGCGCGAGCGCGACCGCCGTCATCGACTGGGACGCCGACGATTGCTCCGGGCGCAAGGGCCTCACCTGCGTGCAAGCCGCGCCTGCGCTCGATTCCGATGCGGCCGGCCACGTGGTGCGCTACGTGATACACCGGCTGTGCCGCACCGACGGCAGTTCGGATGCGGCGGCCAACAGCTGCCTGCTGTTCCGCTCCGCGCAGGGCGGCAGCAGCAACCGCAGCCAGCTCAGCTACGGCGCATCGAAGCGTTTCCAGACGGCCGACACTGTGTACTACCGGATCACCGTGCAGGTGCGCGGTCCGCGCAACACGACCGCGTTCGTGCAGACGCTGGTGCATTACTGACGGGGATGCGATGAGATCGATGCGAATGCGATGGATGGGTGTTGCGCTGGCTTTGCTGTGCGCGAAAGCCTACGCGCTGACCGACCTCGCGCAGGCGCCGATCAATTATTTGCTGGCTTCACCGGTCAAGCCGAACATCTACTTCATCCTCGACGATTCGGGCAGCATGCAGTGGAGCTTCCTCGGTGACGAGGTGATCGACCGCCAGTACCAGAACGCGGTCGGCTACCGCAGCAGCCTGTGCAACAAGATCTACTACAACCCGCAGGTCAGTTACCCGGTGCCGGTGGGCCCAGATGGCAAGGACTATGCGCAGCAAAGCTTCAATGCCGCGTCCTATGACGGATTCCGCAGCGGCGCCATCACGGTCGACCTGTCGACGGGCTTCATGGCCTGGCGTTCCGCGAAGAGCGAGCCGCCCACGCCGACTGGCAGCGCGGCCGTGGCCTACAGCGAGGACTGCACGACGCCGGCCGGATCTTGCCGCGCCACCGCCACCGGTGTGCCGAACTCGCCGGAGCCGGCCTACTACTTCGTCTACAAGGGAAACAAGCCCGAGCGCCTCGGCGATGGCACGGCAGATGACCCATGCAGGGACACTGCTTACGACACCGGGCCGGGCGGCCGCGCGAACTGGAGCAAGGTCGTCGTCGGCAGCGACGAGATGCAGAACTTCGCCAACTGGTTCAGTTTTCACCGCACGCGCATCCTGACGATGAAGACTGCGGCCGGGCGCGCGTTCAGCCAGCTCGACGGCAGTTTCCGCGTCGGCTATTCGACGATCAGCGACAGCGGCGTCAACGCAGGCAGCACACGCTTCCTGCGCATCAATGACTTTGCGGGAGCGCACCGCACCACTTTCTACGACAAGCTGTATGCGGTGCAGCCGAGCGGCGGCACGCCGTTACGCGCTGCGCTGGCCAAGGCCGGCCGCCTGTACGCGGGCAGGCTGCTGAGTGGCAGCGACGATCCGGTGCAGTACTCGTGCCAGCAGAACTACACCCTGCTTTCCACCGATGGCTACTGGGGCGCCGACGCCGAGTCCGGCAGCTACGGGCCGAAGCAGATCGACGGCACGACCCATGTCGGCAGCCCGGACTCGAGCCTGCCGCGCCCGATGTACGACGGCGGCGCCAGCCTGCGCGCGGCGCGCATGGCGACGCTGACCGTGGTGCCTCGCCATACGGTTCCCGAACCCTGGTACAGCGTGCTGATCAGCCTGAGGGTCAATGGCGTGAACATCATGGGCAGCTTTGCGAACATCCTGCACCAGCCGAACGCCGACACCCAGGCCGAGGCGACGCAACTGGCGTACTGGATCGCCGCCCAGGTCACGCAGCAGGGCTATCGCGCCTATTCCGAAAACAATCTGGTGCGCATCATCGCCCCCGACGCCGCAGGCGCGATAGCGGACACGCCCGTGATCGAGTCCGAAGGCTCGTTTAGCTTTACCGCGACCGCGTTCGCCGAGGTCAACGGCGCCGGCCGCGGGACCAATACGCTGGCCGACGTCGCCGCGTGGTATTTCGAGAACGACCTGCGCACGCCGGCGCTCGGCAATTGCGGCACGGGCGGCAAGCTGTGCGACAACAACGTTCCCGTCGCGCCGGGGCAACGCGGCGGATCGCAGCAGCACATGGTGACGCACACGCTTGGCCTCGGTGCCAGCGGTACGCTGCGCTACCAGGATGACTATGACACCGCGGCCAGCGGCGACTTCCGCGACATCGTCACCGGCAAGCTGGACTGGCCTGATCCCATCTACTCGCCGCGCGGCGAGCGCGTCGACGACCTGTGGCACGCGGCGGTCAACGGCGGCGGACGTTACTTCAGTGCGCGCAGTCCCGAGTCGCTGGCGCGCGCGCTGTCGTCGACGATGTCGGCAATACGCGCCGCCACCGGCGCAGCGTCCGCATCGGCCAGCAGCAGCCAGGAACCGGCCGAGGGCGACAATCTGCTGTTCTCCAGTCGCTACCGCAGCCTGTACTGGGACGGCGAACTCGAAGCGCGACGTATCGAGCTGTCCGATGGCAGCCTGTCCGCCCGCATTGAATGGTCGGCGGCCAATCTGCTGAAGCAGCATGTGCAGGCGGCTACGGACGATCGCAAGATCTATATTCCGTCGAGCCAGAGCGCGAACGGGCTGAAGGATTTCCTGTGGAGCGCGCTGGATGCCGACGAACAGGCACAGTTCGCCGGCTGCGGCAGCGCGGCCACGCGTCGCTTCAGCCAGTGCGCGCAGCTCAGTGACGCGCAAAAGACGCTGGCGGCTGGCGTGAACTTGATCAATTACCTGCGCGGGCAATTTCAGCACGAACAGCGTGCCGACAATCTGCAGCCGCTGTTCCGCAAGCGCGAACAGGTGCTGGGCGCGCCGATCAATGCGCAGCCGCTGTATGTGGGCGCGCCAGCCTTCCGCTATGCGGACGCGAACTATGGCGAATACCGCGATAGCGTCGCGGCCGGTCGCGCCGGCACCGTGTACCTCGCGGCGAATGACGGCATGCTGCATGCGTTCGACTCGACCAGCGGGCGAGAGCGCTGGGCCTTCATTCCGGCCGGCGTGCTGCCCGAGCTGTGGCGCATCGCCGATCAGTCCTTCCCGACGAATTTCCGCTACCTGCTTGACGGCACGCCGGTCGCGGGTGACATCTGTCCATCGGCGCCCGATGCGACCTGCGCCGCATCGGGCTGGCGAACGATACTGGTCGGTGGCTTTGGCGCGGCGGGCCGCGAATACTATGCGCTCGATATCACCGACCCTGCGCAGCCGAAGTTGTTGTGGCGGCTGTCGGTCGACAAAGAGAGCCAGCTCGGCTACGCGCTCGGCAAGCCGGTGATCACGAAACGTCGTGACGGCACCTGGGTGGTGGTGATCGCGTCCGGCTACAACAACGTGAGCCCCGGCGATGGCCGCGGCGTGCTGTTCGTGCTGAATGCGTCGACCGGCGAAGTGCTCAAGCGCATCGACACCGGCGCAGGCTCGGCATCGAACCCGGCCGGGCTTGCGCAGCTCAATGCGTGGGTCGACAACCTGCTCGACAACACCGCGGAACGTTTGTACGGCGGCGACCTGCTCGGCAATCTGTGGCGTTTCGATATCAGCGATCCTTTGCCGGACGCTTCAGTGGCAGCAATGCAGCTTGCGCGCTTCGTGCGCGACGGCGTCGCGCAAGCGGTCACTACCCGGCCCGAGCTGTCGCTGGTGCGCGTGGGAACGCAGCTGATACCTTTGGTCAGCGTCGGCACCGGTCGCTATCTCGGCATCACCGACGTGCAGGACAAGGCCGTTCAATCCGTGTACACGATCAGAGACTCGCTGACCACGACGGGCCTGGGCGACGTGCGCAGCCTGTCCTCGATGGTGCGCAAGCGCCTGACGGCCGGCGCCGGCGCGGAAGAGCGCAGCATCAGCAAGGAAGCGGTCGACTGGCTGGCCAATGATGGCTGGTATGTCGATCTCGATGCGGTGTCGAATTCGGGCGAGCGCGTGACCCTCGAACCTGAACAGCAGCTGGGCCTGCTGTCGGTGGTCGCGAACGTGCCCGACAACAATGCGTGCCGGCCCAATGCCCAGAGTTGGGCTTATGCATTCAACTACCTGAACGGCAATTACATCCCCATTCAAGGCAGCACGCGGGTGGGCAGCAAGGTCAGTTCGTCATCCCTGATCGCCGGCGCGCGCCTGATGCGGGTGGGCGACCGCATCGTGTCCGTACTGACCGATGACAGCGGACAAGTAAGCACCGTTTCGCAACCGGCCGACACCGGAACCGCGCCCGCAGTGCGCAGGGTCGCATGGCGCGAACTCGAACAGCAATGAAAGCTTGCGCCTGCGCATCGCTGGCGGCGCTGCTTTCGGTCACGCTGTTCGCGCTGCTGCTGCGTGTCGCGCCGCGCGGGCAGCAACAGGGCCAGCGATGGATTGCGGTCTCGCTGGTCGGCGAAAACGCGGCAAGCCTTGCTGACCCATCGCAAGGCGTCGAGGCGGCCGCCCTTGCGCTTGCCGACGCTGGCAGCGATGACTATCTGCCGGTCACGCGGCTCAGTGAAAGACCCCAGGTCGTGCGCGACATTGACCCTGAATGGCCCTGGACAGGCATTGATTTGCCGGTACTGGTCTGCACGCTGCTGATCAACGAGTATGGCGATGTCGACCGGGTCTTGCTGCACGAACCGCCGCTGTCGCCTATGCTGGAAGCGGATATCCGGGCGCGTTTTCTTGCCGCGCGGTTTGTGCCGGGCAAGCTGCACGGCCAGCCGGTGAAAGCGGCGTTACGCATAGAAATCCGGCTCGACTAGTTCATTTCCGGGAGGCCGATCATGCAAGAGCGGATGGAAACCGACAGCTTCGGTGACATTGCCGTACCCTGCGCGCGCCTGTGGGGAGCGCAGACGCAGCGTTCGCTGCGATACTTTGCGATATCAAATGAGCGCATGCCGCAGGAATTGATCGTCGCGCTTGCTGCGGTCAAGCGCGCTTGCGCCGTCGTCAACGGCGAACTGGGCTTGCTGCCGGCCAACAAGGCTGACGCCATAGTCGCCGCTGCCGACGAAGTGATTGCCGGCAGGCACACGCAGGAATTCCCGCTGTCAGTCTGGCAGACCGGTTCCGGCACGCAAACTCACATGAACATGAACGAGGTGTTGGCCAACCGCGGCTCCGAGTTGCTGGGCGGCGAGCGCGGACAAGCGCGCCTGCTGCATGCCAACGATGAAGTGAACCTCGGCCAGTCTTCCAACGATGTTTTTCCGACCGCCATGCATGTGGCCGCCGTCAGCGCGGTCGAGCACAGGCTGCTGCCTGCGCTGTCCGCGCTGAAACTCGCGTTGTCCGACAAGGCGCAGCAATATGCGTCGCTGGTCAAGATCGGCCGCACGCATCTGCAGGATGCAACCCCGGTCACGCTGGGACAAGAGCTGTCCGGTCATGTCGCCCAGCTCGACATGGCCGGGCACGGACTGCGTGCCGTCCTGCCGCTGTCGTTTGCGCTGGCCATAGGCGGCACCGCAGTTGGCACCGGCCTGAACACGCATGCGGAATTCGGCGAGCGCGTCGCGCGCGAACTGGCCCTGCGCACCGGCCTGCCGTTCACCTCGGCACCCAACAAATTCGCGGCGCTCGCCGGCCATGAAGCGCTGGTGGCCTTGCATGGCGCATTGAAGACGCTGGCATGTGCGCTGATCAAGATCGCGAATGATTTGCGCTGGCTCGCCTCCGGCCCGCGCAGCGGCCTGGCCGAAATTTCGCTGCCGGAAAACGAGCCGGGCAGTTCCATCATGCCCGGCAAGGTCAATCCGACGCAGCCGGAGGCGATACTGATGCTGTGCTATCAGGTGATCGGCAATGACATGACAGTGGCGATGGCGGCGGCCTCAGGCAACTTCGAGCTGAACGTCGCCAGGCCGGTGCTGGCGCATGCCTTGCTGCAGAGCCTGCGCGTGCTGGCCGATGGCATGGCCAGCCTGGAAGCGCATTGCGTGCGCGGCCTCGTTGCGAATGAGACGCAGCTGGCGCAAGGGCTGCAGCGCTCGCTGATGCTGGTAACGGCATTGACGCCGCACATCGGCTACGACAAGGCCGCGCAGATCGCCAGGTTCGCGCATGCCCGGCACCTGAGCTTGCGCGATGCGGCTCTGCAATCGGCTGGCGTCAGCGGCGAGCAGTTCGACCGCTGGGTCAGGCCGGAGGCAATGCTGGGGCCGAACGCAGCGATACCCACCACCCGCCACCGCTCCTAACGCGGCGTTCCGCGCCGGAACAGATTCACGATCGCCAGCAGGATCACCGCCCCCAGCAATGACACCACCAGCGAGCCCAGGCTGAAATCATTCTGGTTGATGGTGCCCGTGCCGAACAGCGGCGCCAGCAGCCAGCCTCCCAGCAAGGCGCCAATGATGCCGACGACGATATTCAGGAACATGCCCTGCTGTGCATCGGTGCGCATGATCATGCTCGCGATCCAGCCGAGAATGCCGCCGATCACGATCCAGATAATGAAATTCATTTGCGATCTCCCGGAAAAGAGTGAAGTCATTGACAAACTGTGAATTAGGCAGGGCAGCTCAACACAGGTTCACGGCCGGCGCGCGGTTTCATCAATCGAAGGAGAAGTTGTAGAACAGCGAGAACACGCTACGGGTGCCGGTCTCGGCTTCGACCGTGACGCGCGGCGATAGCGTGTAGCGCAGCAGCACGACCGAGCTGGCCACTTCCAGTCCTTGCTGATAGCTCACATACAGCCGCGACGAAACGCGCTTGCCGAGCGTGACGATGCGCTGCTGCAAGTTGTCCTGGCTGCGCACGACCGCAATGGCGTCCAGCCCGAGCGTGCTGGCGATCTGCGACTGAATGCCGGCCGCTGCGCCCTGCGTCAGCAGCGACCCGGCAGCATCCTGCAGCATGCCCAGCTGCGCGCCGGAAGTATTTGACAGCCCCTGCCCCAGCACCAGCCAGGACAGTTTTTCCGCATCCGGCACCTGCGGCTCCGAGACCAGCGAGATGCGCGGCGACTGTGCGGTGCCGACGATGGATACGCCGGCTTCCACTTCGGCGCCGCGCCGCATCGCGAGAATGTCGAGCGCAGGATTACCCGGCGTTCCGTCGAAGCGCAATGCGCCGCGCTCGATCGCCAGCTCGCGACCATAGGCCTTGTAGGTACCGCGTACCACCTGCACTTCGCCATGCGCGGCAAGCGGCTGGCCAGCGCTGCTGGCAAAGCGCAGGCTGCCATTGAGGCGCGCATCGAGCCCGCGTCCGCGCAGGCTGATCCTGTCGCCCAGCACAACCGTCAGCGCCAGGCCCAGCGCCAGCGTGCGCTGCGCATATTTTTTCCGGCCGACCACCTGCACATCGTCCGACAGCTCCGGTGCGCCGCTGCGGCCGAGGTCGAAGTAGCCGCTGTCGACCGCGATGTTTCCCGTCAGGTCGGCGCGCCCGGCATCGAGCGTCAGCAAGCCCTTGCCGGACAATTGCAGCTTGCGATCGACACGATCGAACGCGCTGAACTTGTCCAGCGTCCATTTCAGTTGCGCGATGGCCTGTGCATCGTGGAATCGCAGCGGCCCGTCAAGCGTCAGCTGGCCCTGGCCGCGACTGCCGGCGAAGCGTAGCTCGCGCAATTGCAGCGTATCGCCGGACAGGGCCGCGTCGAGCCGGCCATCACGCAGCTCGATGCCACTGTCGACCAGCAGCAAGCGCAGCCGCTGTCCCGACAGCTGCCCGTTCAGCACCGGGTCGCCGATACTGCCCGTCACGAACATCCGGCCCTGCAGCTGCCCGTCGGCCAGCACCGAGGGTGCGGCCAGGCCTGCCACTGCCGCGATGGATGGCAGTTCGAGGCTCAGCACGCCATCAAGCGCAGCGTTGGCGTCCGGCAGCAGCGCGTTGCTGCGCCGGGCGATGCTGCCGCCGAAGCCTATCGTGCCTAGCCGGCGGCCGACGGCCTCCAGCGTCAGCGCGATGCGCTCACCATTGGCGCGCGCATCCAGTTGCAGCGTTTGCAGCCCCAGCGCCAGCTGCTCGCTGCCTGCCAGCACCAGATCTCCCTGTACGCGCCGCAGGCTGAGTGCGCCGCGCGCAGGCGCACCTTCCGCAGGCAAGCTGAGATTCCAGTTCGCGGCCAGCACGAGATCGGTACCGGCGACTGTCTGCTGGCGCAGGTATGGCAATAGCGCGGCAACCCGCAGCCGCTCGATGCGGCCACGGCTGGCGAAGCGGTGACTATCGCGTTGCAGGCTGTCGATCACGATGCGGCCAAAATCACTATCCATGCGCAGCGTCGAAAGTTCAAAGCCGCGCATGCCGGCCACCAGCGCTGCCGGCGCTTCCGATCGCAATGCGATCCGTCCTTCGGTCTGCACCTGTGTCAGATCGCCGCGCCATCGCGCATCAGTGCGCAAGGCGTCGATGCCGCCGTGGGCGGTGGCCAGCGCCTGATCGTCGACCGCGCGCAGCTGCGCCCTGATCTTATGCGAGGCGAGACTGCCGTCTATCGTCGCCGCCAGGCTGTCTATTTGCGTGTCGCGCAGCACAATGCCGCGCGCCGAAAAGTCGATGTGCAACGGCGCCTGCAAGCTGCGCCCCAGCTGCGCATGCCCCTCGGCCTGCGCCAGCGCAACGCGCTGCGGCAGACGCAGTTCGCTGGCGCGCCAGTTCAGTTTCAGCACGGGCTGCGCAAAGCTGCCGGCCATGTCACCCTCGGCCTCCACACTGCCGCCCAGTCCCATGCCGAGCTGCGCCAGTGACGGCGCGTGCAGCGTGAAGCGCAGCCTGCCGCCGCTGCGGTCGAGATGGCCGTTGGCATCGATGCGATTCGCGCCCGACTGCAAGTGCAGTGCATCAACCGTCAGCGCCTGCTCCGACAAGACCAGTTCGCCACGCCCCGAGAGCGGATGGCGGTCGATGCGCGAAGTATCGAGCTCGAACGCCAGCTGGCCACGGAGTGCAGGCTTCAGCGTGCCCTTCGCTTCGATGCGGCCGCCCAGCACGATGTCCGGCATGCCGGCGTTTTTCAGCCAGCGGCTGAGCCTCAGCTGTCGCACGCGGCCCTGCACGGTCCAGCGCGTTCGCTGCTGCAAGCCGACATTACCGCTGAACTCGCCGCCATTGATCGACAAGGACGACAGTGTCAGCGCGTCCGGTGTCAGCGCAAACTCACCGGAAGCGCTGGCGACCGGCAGGCGCGCATCAGCTATGGCACCCGGTATCGCGTTCGTCAGCGTGAAGCGGCCCTGCGCAGCCGTTTGCATTGTCAGCTGCGCATCCATGCGGGTCCGCGGCAGCGACCTGAGCAGCGTCGACAGATCCAGCTGCGAAGTCTGCAACTGCGCGCCGGCAAACGGCTGCGCGTCGAAGGGCCGCAAGGACACCGTGCCGTTCAGCCGCGCATGCGCCTGGTCGCGCATGATCTGCAGGTCGAGCCGGGACTGCAGCTGCTGCAGTGTGCCTTCCATACGCAGCGAGCCGCTCGCGCGCCCCTGCGCATGCCGGCCATCGAGTTGCCATTGCGCGCTGAGATCAAAGGGCCGCGTCGACCCCAGCGTCAGCATTCCCGACAACTTGCCGGCGATCGCAGCCGCACCCTCGGGCAGCACGCGCATATGCTGCAGTTCGAGGCGATGCTGGCTGCCGTCGAAATGCAGCGACAGCGACACGTCGGCGGCACGCAGCAGCAGTTCGCCGTCGCGAGTCAGGTCCAGGCTGTCGATCTGCAATTCGTTGACGGATACGCTGAAAGGCAGCGCGAGAGTCGCCGGTAGCTGCGCCGGCGCAGCCTCGCTTTTTTTCGTTTCGATGATCAGCTTGCGCGCACTCATGCGATCAATCGCCAGCAGCTGCCCGCGCAGCTTCGATGGCTGCCAGCGCAGCCGCGCGCCTTCGATGCGCAGCGTGGTCTGGCCTGCATGCAGCACCAGCTTGCCGATGAACAGTTCGTCAATCAGCGCGCCCCGCACATCGCCGACCTCGACCTGCGGCGACTTGCCCAGCAGCGACAGCAGCATGCGCGTGCCGGATTCGGTCGCCAGCATCCACACGATGGACAAGGCTGCGCACAGCAGCAGCGCAGCCAGCGACAGCAGCGTGATCGCCAGCCACGGTCTGCGCGGCGTGGCGCTTGCCTGATCAGAAGCCATAGCCAACCGAGAAATGCAGGCGGGTGTCGCCGGACTCGATGCCGCGTGCCACATCGATATTCACCGCGCCGATCGGACTGCGCCAGCGCGCGCCGACGCCGACGCCGCGCCGCGCGCGGAAGTCCGACCAGAACCGCGCGGCATCGCCGATATCGTGGAATACGGCTGCACCCCATTGCGGGGTGATGCGATATTGCAGTTCGGCGCTGGCGACGGCGAGCACATTGCCGCCTATCGTCACGCCATTGCGCGGCACGCCCAGGCTGCCGAAGGCATAGCCGCGCACAGTCTGATCGCCGCCGGTGCGGAACAGCAGGTCTTCCGGCACCTTGTCGGTTCCGGCGCCGAAGATCTCGCCGGCCTGCGCGCGCGCGACGGCGGTCCAGCGGTCCGACAGCGGATGCAGCCACACGCCATTGACGAAGATGCGCGCTATCTGCACATCGTTCAGCGCGCCGCCGACGCCGGCTGACAGTGCGATGCTGGCCGAGTAGCCGCGCGTTGGCGCGAGCAGCTGATCGAACAGCCGTCGCGTCAGCGTATAGCCGGCGACCAGCGCGCGCCGCACCGGCAGTTCGGCGTCCGGGATCGTGGGGCGGTCAGCCAGCAGCGACAGCGAGACCACGCGCTCGTTGATGCGCGACGGCGTCGACAGCCGGACGCTGTTGCGGATTCTTTCCACTTCCTGACCGGTAATCACGGTGCGCTCCAGTCCCAGCAGCACGCTCGGTATCCAGCCATCGAACTGCCCGAAGAGCAGGGCCTGCTGCAGCGGCTGGAAATACAGCGCTCCTTGTGCCAGCAGGCTCTGGCGGTCGACGCGGAAAACCGACTCCAGCCGCCAGTCGCGGTCGAGGAACAGGCGGTCAGTGTATTTCAGCTGTAGCCGCGCGCCGCTGTCGGTCGACACGCCGGCACCGATGCCGACGCGCTTGCGCGGTTGCTCCGCCACTTCCACCCGTACGGGGACCCGTTGCGGTTGCGCCGGATCGGCATCGATGCTCGTGAACACGCTGCGAAAATAGCCGGTGCCAAGCACCCGCGCCTGTAGCTCCGACAGACGCGCCTGCGAGTAGGGTTCGCCGGGACGGATCAGGTTCGCGTTGGTGACCAGCGCCATCGGGTAGCGTTCCAGCCCGCGTACCTGCAATGTGCCGAAGGTGAACGCCGGCCCGGAATCGATGCTGAGCTGCAGCTTCGCGCTGCCGCTGGCCGGGTCGATGATCGCGTCACTGTCGGTCAAACGTGCGGCCGGATAGTCGGCAGCCAGCACGGCGCCGAGCAGGTCGGTCTTCGCCGCAGTCCATTGCGATTGCCGGAAGCGCTCGCCGCGCTTCAGCAGCCAGCGCTCGCGCAGCGCCGCTATCCTTTGCGGATCGCGCGTTGCGATCTCGCCGTGGAAGGCTAGCCGCACCTCGCTGATCGTCACCGGTTCACCCGGCTGAATGTCGAAGCGGGCAATCAAGCGGCCATCGATTTTGGTCAGGTGGCCGCTGACTTGCGGCGAGAAATAGCCTTCGGTGGCCAGCAGGTCGGTGATCTGCTGAGGCGTCAGGCGCACCAGTCTTTGCAGCTCGTCGCTGCCGGCCCCATCACCCGGCGCCAGCTGCGTAATCGTCAGGTTTTGCCGCAGCAGGGCTTCCATGTCGCCTGCGCCATGAAGCTCGACGCTGAGCGCTTGCGCGATGACCGCCGGCGACGACACGCACAACAGGCACACGCTGGCAAGGGCGGGACGCCAGCCAAGGAAGGACATGATGATGGACACCGGGGCGCAAGGCGTTGCTGCCAGCATAAGAGCCCTGTTCGCGAATCCGTTTGTGAAACATCAAATGCCGGGCGGCAGCGAGCTGAGCGATAGACTTGAAAATTACTTACGATGCGCCATATAGAGGCAGGTCAATCCCGCTAACATGAGTGCGGTTTCCTTTTCCAACAACGGAAGGAGCAACAATGCGCAAACAGATTTTCTGGCCCCTGCTGTTGCTGCTGGGCTCGCTGCTTGGCGGCTGCGGCTACAACATGATGCAGGCCGGCGACGAGCAGATCAAGGCCAGCTGGTCCGAAGTGGTGAACCAGTACCAGCGGCGCGCCGACCTGGTGCCGAACCTGGTGAATACGGTCAAGGGTTATGCCTCGCATGAGCAGCAGGTGCTGACGCAGGTGACCGAGGCGCGGTCAAGGGTCGGCTCGCTGCAGGTCACGCCCGAGGTATTGAACGACCCGCAGGCCTTCGCGCGCTTCCAGTCCGCGCAGGGGCAGCTGTCGGGCGCGCTGTCGCGCTTGCTGGTGGTCAGCGAGAACTATCCGCAGCTGAAGGCCGATACCGGCTTCCGCGACCTGCAGGCGCAGCTCGAAGGTACCGAGAACCGGATCACGGTTGCGCGCAACCGCTACATCAAGGCTGTGCAGGACTACAACGTGACTGTGCGCTCGTTTCCGACCAACCTGACTGCGATGGTGTTCGGCATGCAGGTGAAGCCCAGCTTCACGGTCGAGAACGAAAAGGCGATCTCGACCGCTCCGGCCGTGGATTTCGGCAACGCTGCGCCGAAACAGGAAGTGCCTGCGAATGCGCCCGCTGCCAAATAAGATTTTCTTCGGCGCGCTGCTTGCGTGCCTGCTGGGCGCGTCGCTTGCGCTCGCGCAGTCGCTGCAGGCGGTTCCCGCGCTGAGCGGCCGCATCGTCGACCTGACTGGCACGCTGTCGGCCAGCCAGCAGCAATCGCTGGCTGCGCGGCTGCGCGACTTCGAGCAGCGCAAGGGCAGCCAGCTGGCGGTGCTGATCGTTGCGCGCACTGCACCGGAAGCGATAGAACAATTCGCGATCCGCGTGGCCGAACAGTGGAAGCTCGGCCGCAGCAAGGTCGATGACGGCGCTATCCTCGTGATCGCGAAAGATGAACGTGCATTGCGCATTGAAGTCGGCTACGGGCTGGAGGGCGCGCTGAATGACGCGACCAGCAAGCGCATCATCGACGACCTCATCGTTCCGTATTTGCGCCAGGGGGATTTCTATGGCGGCATCAGCGCCGGCATAGACGCCATGATGCGCGTGGTCGATGGCGAGCCTTTGCCTGAGCCGCCCGCGCAGAACGACGCGCCGGCCGGTGCTGCCGGCATGTTGCCGCTGCTGTTTTTCGCAGCGCTGCTGCTGGGCGGCGTGATGCGCGCGATTTTCGGGCGGGGCAAGGGCGCATTCATCGCGGGCGGCCTGCTCGGTATAGCCGCGTGGTTGCTGTCTGGCTTGCTGCTGCTGGCCTTGTTCTCGGCCCTGATCGGCTTTGCGCTGACGCTGGCCGGCGGTCGCATGGGCAGCGGCTGGCGCGGCGGCTCCGGTCCGTGGGGTGGCGGCCCCGGCGGCTGGGGCGGCGGCGGTGGTGGCTTTCGTGGCGGCGGTGGCGGTTTCGGCGGCGGCGGCGCATCGGGGAGATGGTAATGTTCAGGCGATTCATGAGCCACCTGCTGCACGCGTACTGGCAAGGCCAGCGGAAATTTCCGGATGAGGTGCGCCGCCAGATTGCGGACGCAATCGTGCAAGCCGAGCAGGGCCACCATGGCGAGATCTGCTTCGTGGTGGAATCCTCGCTGACCCCGCGGCAGTTACTGCGCGGCGTCAGCGCCCGCGAACGCGCGCTCGAGGTATTCGCGGAGCAGCATGTGTGGGACACCGCCCACAACAGCGGCGTGCTGGTGTATCTGCTGCTGGGCGACCATGCGGTCGAGATCCTGGCCGATCGTGGGCTTCATCCCGTGAGCGCCGACTTCTGGCCACAGGCGGTCGAGCGTTTCAGGCAGGCCTTCACCGGCGATCAGGCAGCCGCCGGTTGCGTGGCGGCGCTCCATGAGATCGGCGACTTCCTGCGCCGGCATTTTCCCGCGCGCGGCGGCAATCCGGACGAGCTGCCTAACCCGGTTCGCGTGCTCTGACGCGCTCGTGTATACAATGGGCGTTCCCGCGCCCGGCCATCCGGTGCGCATCGCAGTTCACCGGAAGGAATAGGCAGGTCATGTTCGCAAGAAAAGTCGCTCTCGTCGTCGCGTTGGTTGCCACCGCCGCATGGGCCGCGCCGTTGAAAGTCGATACGGCCAAATCCGGCGTTAGCGCCACCTTCAGGCAGATGGGCGTGGCAGTCGACGCGCAATTCAACAAAATTAGTGCGCAGCTTGACTATGACGCCGCGAAGCCGGAAAACTCGAAGGCCAGCGTCGATATCGAGGTCGCCAGTTTCGATCTGGGCGACGCCGACTACAACGCCGAGGTGCGCAAGAAGGAGTGGTTCAACACCGCGCAATTCCCGAAGGCGAATTTCACGTCCACCAAAATTCGCGCCGCCGGCCCCGGCAAGTTCGACGTCGCCGGACGCCTGACACTCAAGGGCAAGACCGCCGACATCAGCTTCCCGATGACGGTGAAGAAGGAAGGCGCTGTGCAGGTGTTCGAAGGCAGCGTGCCGATCAAACGGCTCGCGTTCGGCATTGGCGAAGGCGAGTGGAAGGACGCCAGCATCGTCGCCGACGAGGTGACCATCAAATTCCGCATAGTCGCGCAATAATAAATAGTCAAGGAGACATATGAACATCCGGCACCTGACCCTGGGCGCATTGCTCGCACTGACCGCGTCGTTCGCATCGGCACAGGTCTACAACGTCGAGCCTGGCCACACTTACCCGAGCTTCGAAGCCGATCATATGGGGTTGTCGTTCTGGCGCGGAAAATTCACCAAGACCAGCGGCAAGATTGTGCTCGATCGCGAATCGAAGACCGGCGGCAGCGTCGAGATCAGCATCGATGCCAGCACTATCGACTTCGGCCACGCGAAGATGAACGAAAAGGCGCGCGGCGACGAAATGTTCAACGTCGCGAAATTCCCAACCATCAGCTACAAGAGCAGCGCGCTGAAATTCGACGGCGACAAGCTGGTCGGCGTCGATGGCGAAATGACGATGCTCGGCGTCACCAAGCCCATGCCGCTGACGATCACGCACTTCAAGTGCATGATCCATCCGTTGTTGAAGCGCGAAGTCTGCGGCGCCGATGCGCACGGCCGCTTCGACCGCAGTGATTACGGTATGAACATCGGCCTGCCGCGTTTCTCGCCGGAGATCAAGCTGGCGATACAGGTTGAGGCGGTGAAAGCGGATTGATGAAGTGCAGGCGCTGTCCTCGGCCATGGATTGCCGCACGCCTGCACTGTCGCTGGTGCTTTGCTTTTCGCCGTGATGAGAATCTGCTCGAAGGATGGATCGCAGATCTCGGGTAAGGCTTGCAAGTAGTCATGCCACTCAGCCAACGAAATGCCGTGAGCGAGCGCGCAACACCGCTAGTTTGAAAAATCGGGTTTTGATCCGATCTGCCACCGGTCAAGAAACTCATAATCGGCCTTGTACAGGGCTGTTATGCGTTTCAGAAGTGAATCGGTCAGAGGTGCCTGTACGGTGTCACGTTTGGTGGAATTGAAGCGGGGCAAATTGTGCAGCCTGTCGAGAACTTCAGGTTCCAAGCCGCGTTTTGCCAACAAATCAGTCAGGGCACTGTCGAGTACCTCAAGATAAATAACTTCCTGATAATTTATCAGTGAGGTCTCGGCCAGTGCGGTTTGCGGTGAGAAGTGTCTATCCCAATCTGTGCCGTGCCGCTCCAGGCCTGCAACGAAGCGTTCGAAAGAAACGAGTTGTCGCATGTAGCGGTTGCAGCAATTAATGTCACCCCATGCGTTCGGACCCGAGAGAAACTGACGTAGCTTGCCCCACAGATAAATCGGTCGTGCAAAGCGTTTGCAATATCGGTTGATCTTGTTAAGGTATCCGGACAGAAGGCGCTGGGCGGGATCGCGCATGACTGTGACGAAATAATAGTCTTCCAATTCTGACTGAAGAAGTTTTAGTTCGGATGTCTCCATATTTGCAATGAAGAGTCCCTGCTGCGCAAGCAGAGCAGCAGTGCCTGGCTGGCGGATAAAACTGCGCGGATTCTCATCGCGAAAACCGGCAATCGCAAGAAATGCTGCGATCAGGGTCGTGGAGCCAGATTTCGGAATGGTTGCAACAAACAACCGGGCCGGTTCATAGCGAATCGTAAAAAGTTTGGGCATTTTCTTGGGCCTTGGCGCCCTGTAGCGCGTGGTTTTGTCGGGGCGAGCTTAACTCAAGTCGAAGTTCGTTAATTGAATATTCTGAATATATTGACCTGCGGGTCGTGAAGCTGCCGCAGGCCAAGTAAGGTTCTCTCCTCTGCGTACCCAAGAAAATTCGATTGTGAATCGGCTGTCGAAGCCGGGCATCCGTCCGTCATGCCGGCTTTGACAACGAGAAAACCGGATTTACTGGGTTCAGGTTAATGTAATGCGCCACCCGGATTCGCTCCCTTGCTGCTGGCCGCCTGCGTCGAGATCAGGTTGGACTCATACGCCTGCATCCGCAGCGCAAGATCCTGCAAGTCCATCGCGGCATTGCGTACGGCCGGGAACAGCTGCTGCTCCTCGAGGTCGATATGCGCGATGATAGCGTCGCTCAGCTGCTGCATCAGCGCATCGTACGCGGCTTCGCCCGGCTGCATTTCCTGCAATTGCGCCAACAGCTCATCGGCCTGCTGGTGATCGTCCTGGCATTTCTCGACCAGCGCCGGATCGACGTCCTGCACGCGCGGATAAAACACCGCTTCTTCCAGCGCCGTATGCCGCTGCAGCGCATCGCAGATCTGCGGGCCGGCCTGGCGTTTCACCAGATCATCCCGGGTCGACAGGTAACGCTGGAATAGCTGCCGCAGATAGTGATGATCCTGCATCAGGGCCTCGGTCGGGTCGTCCAGAGAAAAGCTGCCCTGAACTCTCTGTGACGGGTTGTCTTGTGCCATCTTGATCTCCTCGGTTTAAGGGTTCGCGTGGCCCGGCTGCAGGCACACGCTGCTTCAGGCAAAATTCGACGTCGTCGCATCCGCAAAATTCCCTAATCGGCAAGGAGCTTTCATGCATATCCTCGGCATCTCCGGCAGTCTCAGGAAGGATTCCTTCAACTCGGCCGCTTTGCGCGCCTGCGGCGAATTGCTGCCGTCCGGCGTCACGATGTCCGTGTTCGACCTGTTGCCCGTGCCCCTGTACAACGAAGATGTGCGCGCGCAGGGCTTTCCGGCGTCGGTGCAGCAGCTGCGTGAGCAGATCAAGGCGGCCGACGCGCTGGTGATCGCGACGCCCGAGTATAACTACTCGATCCCCGGCGTGCTGAAGAATGCGATCGACTGGGCATCGCGCCCGCCGGAACAGCCTTTTGACGGCAAGCCCATCGCGCTGATCGGTGCCACGCCGGGTGGCCTCGGCACTTCGCGTGCGCAGTATCATTTGCGTCAGGTCTTCGTCTATCTGAACGGCCAGCTGCTGAACCGGCCTGAGGTCTTCATCTCCGCTGCGCCGACGAAGTTCGATGCAAACGGCAAGCTGACCGATGCCGCCACGGCGGACAACCTCGGCAAGATGCTGGTCGCGCTGACCGAGCGCGCGCGCGTGACGAAAGGATGAAGCGCCCGCCGCTGCCAAGTCCATGAAAAAAACCATAACCAAGCTGTCGTTGCTGCTGCTGGTCGTACTGCCGCCGGCAGGTGCGCAGATCATCGACCTTCGCAGTGGCGAAGAAATCAGCGAGCAGGTGCTGGCCGACAGGCTGCGGGCGCAGGACCTCGTGCTGCTGGGCGAGTTGCATGACAATGCGCGCCATCACGCATTGCGCGCCGGGCTTATCGCCGGCTTCGCAAGCGCGGGCACGACGGTGGTGGCCGAACATCTGCCGGCGTCGGCGCGCGTGCGTGCCGATGGTGCGCTGCAGTCTGAACTCGAAGCGGCCGGCTTCGATGTGGCGGCCTGGGGCTGGCCCTTGCACCAGCCGCTGTTCGACGGCGTGCGGTCACAGGGGCTGGCGCTGGTCGGCGGCAACTTGCCGAAAGGCTTCTCGAAACAGCTGATGGCCAGCGGGGCCGATGCATTGGCTGCGCCGCTGGCCCGTGCCTATTCCGCTTCGCCGCTCGACGCGCAGGCAATGCAGCAACTGGATCGGGACCTGATCGACGGCCACTGCGGCAAATTGCCTGAACGCTATCTGGCGCCAATGCGGCTGGTACAGCGCGCGACCGACGTGTCGATGGCCGACGCCATGCTGAATCACCGGCCGGCGGTGCTGGTCGCCGGCAATGGCCATGTGCGCAAGGACTATGGCGTGCCGCAGGTGCTGCAGGCCTTGTCACCGACGCTCAAGATTGCCTCTGTCGGTTTCTATGAGGACGGCGCAGACCGGCAGGAACTGGTAAAGTCCCTTGCCGGTCGTTATGACTTTGTGTGGCTGACCGACAGCGCAGAACGGTCCGACCCCTGCGAAGGCTTCAAACTAAAATAAACATTAACGAGACACCGCATGTTCAAGTCCTTTTTCCTCGCGCGCCGCTGGCTGCTGTGGTCCTGGCCGGGCGCCGCGCTGATTTTTTTCGGCACCTGGTACCAGGTCGAGATCGACGTTGCGATCAATGACTGGTTTGGCAGCTTTTACGACGTGGTGCAAAAAGCGCTCGGCAAGCCCGGCGAGGTCACGCTGGATGAGTTCTTCGGTTTTCTGCTGACCTTCGGCAAGCTGGCCGGCACTTACGTGCTGGTGGCGGTGCTGCTGTCCTTCTTTACCAAGCACTGGGTGTTCCGCTGGCGCGAAGCGATGAACGATTACTACATCGCACACTGGCCCACGCTGCGCCATATCGAAGGCGCCAGCCAGCGCGTGCAGGAAGACACCAAGCGCTTCGCGGCGATCATGGAATCGCTGGGTTCCAATATGATGGATTCGTTGATGACGCTGGTCGCCTTCCTGCCCATCCTGTGGAACTTGTCAAAGAAAGTTTCCGAAGTGCCGGTGCTCGGGCAGATCGACCATGCGCTCGTGTATGTCGCCATTCTGTTCGCGCTGGCGGGCACGGTGGTGCTGGCGCTGGTCGGCATCAAGCTGCCGGGCCTGGAGTTCAACAACCAGCGCGTCGAGGCCGCATACCGCAAGGAACTGGTGCACGCCGAGGATGACGCTGCGCGCGGCAGCGAGCCGGTGGTGAAAGATCTGTTCTCGCACGTGCGCTCGAATTATTTCCGCCTGTTCTTCCACTACATGTATTTCGACGTCGCCAAGTTCAGCTACCTTCAATTCGGCGTGCTGGTGCCTTACATCGCGCTCGGGCCGACGGTGGTCGCCGGCGTGATCACGCTGGGCGTGATGCAGCAGATCGTGCGCGCGTTCGGTCGGGTCGAGATGTCCTTCCAGTTCCTGGTACGCAGCTGGAGCACGATCGTTGAACTGATCTCGGTGTACAAGCGTCTGCGCGCCTTCGAGGCGCAGATCGGAACGGCGGCAGGCACGGAGCGCGTCGCGGGTCAGGGCGCGCAGTCCTGAGGATGCCGGGCAGCATGCGGAGGGTGGCGATGAAAACGATCACAAGACTGACGGGCGTGGCCCTGATGATGCTCGTTTCCGGCATGCTGTCGCCGGCGATGGCGGTCGATGCGTCGCAAGTGCCGGCGGCCAAGCAGACCAAGCCCGGGCTGTATGTCGACGCCAAAGAAGCGTATACGCTGAAGCAGCAGCTGGGCGACAAGGCGCTGTTCATCGACATCCGCACCCGCGGCGAGGTCAGCTATACCGGCATGGCGACGCTCGTCGATGCGCATGTGCCGCTGTTCGAGCATCCGCCGAATGCGCCATGGGACGACAAGGCGGGCCGCTTCAGGATGGAATTCAATAATGACTTCGACAGCGAGGTCGCGCGCCGCATGACTGCGAAAGGACTGGGCAAGCAGGACGCCATCATCGTGATTTGCCGCTCCGGCGACCGCTCGACGAAGGCGGTGAATCTGCTGGCCGACAGCGGCTACACGAAGGTCTACAGCGTGATCGACGGCTTCGAGGGCGACAGCGCAAAGGATGGCCCGAATGCCGGCAAGCGCGTGGTGAACGGCTGGAAGAACGCGGGCCTGCCGTGGACTTACAAGCTGGACAAGGACAAGCTGTACTTGCCGCCGCCTAATTGAACCGGCACCCGTGCCATGAAAAAGCCCGCGACAAAATCGCGGGCTTTTTCATGGGTAAAGCCGGGTTAATTACTGCTTCACTGCCTCGAGTGCGATGTCGATGCGAACTTCATCGCCCACGTGCGGCGCGTACTTGCCCATGTTGAAGTCGGTGCGCTTGACGACGGTGTAAGCGTCGGCGCCGATCGCGTCTTTCTTCTGCATCGGATGCGGCATGGCCAGGAAGCGGGTGACGGTCAGCGTGACCTTCTTGGTGACGCCCTTCAGCGTCAGGTCGCCCTCGATGCTGGCCGGCTTGTCGCCATCGAAGTTCACCTTGGTCGACTTGAAGGTCGCGGTCGGGTACTTCGTGGTGTCGAGGAAGTCCTCGGCCTGGATATGCTCATTGAACAGGGCCGAACCGGTGTCAACCGACTTGGTTTCGATCGTGATGTCGACCGAGCCGGTCTTTGCGGCCTTGTCGAACACGACCTTGCCGGTCGTCTTGTTGAAGCGCGACAGCTGCGTCGAGAAGCCGAGGTGGCTGTACGAGAAGCGCGGGTAGGTGTGGTTCGCGTCCAGCGTAAAGGTCTCCGGTGCGGCGAAGGCCGGTGCGGCGAAGGCTGCTGCGAGGGTCAGTGCGGCCGAGATTTTTGCGAAGGATTTCATTCTTTGTTCTCCTGGGTGGGTTGGATGTTTCATTACTTTGCTGCGTTGGCGGTGATGCGGAATTTCACCTGAATGTCGTTGGCGACGATGTCGAACTTGGCCCACGGGCCTTCGCCGATCGAGAAGTCGCCGCGCCGTATCGTGAAGCTGCCCTCGAACACGCCGTTCTTTCCCTGCGGCGTGAAGCTGGCCGGCACTACGATGTCCTGCGTCTTTCCCTTGATGCTGAGCTTGCCGCTCACTTCGTATCGGTTCGCCGCCAGCGGCCTGACCGCTGTCGATACGAAGCTCGCCTTCGGAAAAGCCCGCGTGTTGAACCAGCTCTTGCCGGCGACTTCCTCATCGGACTCGGCGCCGCCGGTGTCGATGCTCGCGAGATCAACATCGAATGCCGCCTTCGCCTTCGTCGGCTGCGCCGGATCGAATGCCAGTTCGCTGCTGAAGCGCTTGAAACGTCCGTCCATCGCGACGCCCATCTGCTTGTAGCTGAACGCGATGCCGCTCTGCTGAGGCTGCACTTGCGTAAACTCGACAGCCTGCGCGAAGGACGCGGCCAGCGCGAGGCTGAGGCTGAGTAGCTTGGTTTTCATTGTTCGTCCTGTCGTTTGGCGCCGTGCGCCGGAAGCATGCGGGTCAGTACGTCGTCGTGGTTGATGAAATGGTGTTTCAGCGCAGCGGCAACGTGGCCGATCAGCACGACGACCATGGTCCAGCTGAGGAACTCATGCACCTCGGCCAGCGTGTGCCCCAGTTCTTTGTCCTTGCCGAGCAGGTCGGGTATCGGCAGCACGCCGAACCAGACTGTCTGGAAACCCTTCGCCGAACTCATCAGCCAGCCCGACACCGGAATCGCGAGCATCAGCAGGTACAGCACGATGTGTCCGCCATGCGAAAGCAGTTGCTCTGCCTTCGACATGTGCCACGGCAGCGCCGGCGGCTGGTGCGTAATGCGCCACGCGACACGCGCCAGCAGCAGCACGAACACGGTCACGCCTGTCCATTTGTGCCACGAGTACAGCTGCAGCTTTTGCGGCGACAGCGGCAGTTCGTGCATGTACATGCCGAGCGGAACCAGCCCGATGATCATCAGTGCCATCAGCCAGTGCAGGCTTTTCGCGGTGCCGGTGTAGTGAGATGCCATGGTTCTTTTTCCTTTTCAATGAATCGGCGTGAATGCATACGCATCCATCGCTAGCACATAGTCGCTGATGCCGGTATGCAGATGCTCGACCCTGGGCGCCTTGCCGGCCGCGCCGAGCGCGACATACAGCGGCTGCAGGTGCTCGTCGCTCGGATGCGCGCGCACCGCGTCCGGCGCCTGCTGACGATAGTCCAGCAATGCGTCCAGATCATGACTGTGCAGCCGCGCGTCCATCCACGCCGGGAACTGGCGCACATAGTCCAGACCCTGCCCGCTATTCATGCGCGCGACCCGGTAGTCGCCGAGGTTGTGCGTGATGTTGCCGGAGCCGATCACCAGAATGCCATTCGACGTCAGCGGCGCCAGTGCCTGCCCGAGACGGTACGCGCCTTGCACGCCGAGATGGCTTTGCAGCGACAGCGGCACGACCGGCACGTCGGCGTCCGGATACATCTGGCGCAGCGGAATCCACGCGCCGTGGTCCAGTCCCTGTTCCGGTGCTTCGGCCACCGGCAGTCCGGCGTCTTTCAGCGCTGCCGTGACTTCGCGCGCCGCCTCCGGGCAGCCGGTCGCCGGGTACAGGATGTCGTACAGCTCCGGCGGGAAGCCGTAGAAATCGTGGATGGTTTCCAGACGCTCGCCGGTGCCGACCAGCGGTTGCGCGGTTTCCCAGTGCGGGCTGACCATCACGATTGCGCGCGGCCGGGGCAGTGCGGCCGCAATGCGGGACATTGCGGCGCCAGCGGCGCCGGGACGCAGCGCGAAGGTCGGTGCGCCGTGGGGCAGAAACAGGGTCGGTAAGTTCATCGCGCTGGCTCCATCAGATGGGCGTACTGTACGCGTGCAGATTGCTTTTAAATAGAGGACAATCTGCAATTATTTGTTCCGCTGGGTGCAACAATGGACAGGCTGGCTGCAATGAAGGTGTTCGTCCGGGTCGCCGAGCTGAACAGCTTTTCAGGAGTCGCGCTGCAGATGGGGGTGGCCCGCTCGGTGGTCACGCGGCAGATCGCGGCGCTGGAACAGCACCTGGGCGTGAAGCTGATGGCGCGCAGCACGCGACGCTTGACGCTGACCTCGGCCGGTGCGGCCTATCTGGAAAAATGCCGCGTGATCCTGAATCTGGTGGAGGCCGCCGAGACCGGCGTGGCCGAGCAGCGGCACGTGGCGCGCGGGCACATTCGCATCAGCCTGCCGCTGTCCTTCGGTCTCAAGCGCATGGTGCCGCTGCTGCTGGACTTCGCGCGCGAGCATCCGGAGGTGTCGCTGGACATGGATTACACCGACCGCCGCGTGAAGCTGATCGAAGAGGGCGTGGACCTCGCTATCCGCATCACCGGCCAGCTCGGACCGAACGAAGTCGCGCGCAAGATGGGCATCATTGCGATGCTGACCATTGCGTCGCCCGATTATCTCGCGCGTTTCGGCCGACCGCGCCATCCGTCCGAGCTGGCGCAGCATGAATGCCTGGGGTATACGATGGGCGGCGCGCCGGGCAGCTGGACGTATCGCGTCGATGACGGCTGGGTGAGCTTCCCGGTACAGGCCCGGATTTCCGCCAGCAACGGCGAAGCGCTGACCGAGGCCGCTGCCCAGGGGCTGGGCATCACGGTGCAGCCCGGTTTCGTCGCCGAGCCGTATCTGGCCGCCGGCCGGGTCGAGCCGGTACTGCAGGATTTCGCGCTGCCCGAGCTGGGCATCTATGCGGTATTGCCGGGCAACCGGCAGGTGCCGCACCGCGTACGCGTGCTGACGGATTTCCTCGCGAAGCGCATCGCAGAGTCCGAGCCGGCAACGGTATGATGACGCACCACGACGGTCCGCCCATGTCTTCATCCAGCCAGTTTCCCTTCAATGCCTTCGCGCTGCTCGACGATGCCAGCGCCGGCGACGCACGCCGCTCGCGGCTGTACCTCGCTTGTACGGCGATGCTGGAATGCCGGTCCGGCGATGACAGGGCGCGCTTTTTCGCCGAACTGCAGCAGGCGCTGGACCGTGGCCTGCATGCGGTCGGGCTGTTCAGCTACGAGTTCGGCCACGCGTTTCAGCGCCTGAATGCTGCGACGGACGCGGACGCTGCTTTGGCTACTGTGCTGCTGTTTGAGCACTGTGAATCGCTTGGCCCCGATGAGGTCGAGGCCTGGCTCGCGGCGCGCTCGGCCGGCGCGGCGCACGGTGTGACGCAATTCCGGCCTGCGCTGAACGAAGCCGAATTCAGTCAGGCGGTCGATGCGATCCATCGCTACATCGAGGCCGGCGACACCTATCAGGTGAACTTCACTTTTCCTTTGCGCTTCACGATGCACGGCGATCCGGTCGCGCTGTATGCCGCATTGCGTGCGCGGCAGCCGGTGCCCTATGGCGCTCTGATCGGGCTGCCGGATGGGTCCTCCGTGCTGTCGCTGTCGCCGGAGTTGTTCGTCAGTCATGCGCAGGGACGCCTGACCTGCCGACCCATGAAAGGAACGGCCGCTGCCAGCGGCGATGCAGGCGTCGATGTACAGCGCACGCAGGAGCTCAGGAGCAGCGTGAAGGAGCGTTCGGAAAACCTGATGATCGTCGACCTGCTGCGCAATGACCTCGGTCGCATCGCCAGGACCGGCTCGGTGAAGGTACCCGATTTGTTTGCGGTCGAACGTTTCGGCGCGGTGCTGCAAATGACCTCGACCATCGTGGCCGATGCGCGCGACGAAGTCGGGCTGTTGCAGGTGTTCGAGGCGCTGTATCCGTGCGGCTCGATTACCGGCGCGCCCAAGCGGCGCACCATGCAGTTGCTGCAGCAGCTGGAACGCTGGCCGCGCCGCCTTTACACCGGCGCGATCGGCTGGTTCGATCCGCCGGCGACGCAGGGTCTGGCCGGCGATTTCATGCTGTCGGTGCCGATACGCACGCTGCTGCTCGACGCGCCGGATGCCAACGAGCGCCGCAGCGGCGAGCTGGGCATAGGCGCCGGCATCGTCTATGACGGCGATGCGCGCGCCGAGTATCAGGAATGCCTGCTGAAGGCACGCTTTCTGACCGGCGTCGCGCCGGGTTTCGGGTTGTTCGAGACACTGCGCGCAACGCAGGCCGGCTGCCCTTTGCTGCAACGGCATCTGGCACGCCTGTCTGCATCGGCGGCGGCGCTGGGCTTTCCTTTCGATCAGGCTGCGCTGCAAACACGCATTGCAGCCGAATGCGCGACCTTTGACGCGGGCCGCGATTACCGGCTGCGCGTCGCGCTTGATGCGCGCGGTGAAGTGACCCTGCAGTCGGCTGCGGTCGCGCCGCTGATGCAGCCGGTGCGCGTGCTGCTGTCGCCGACGGTGATGCGCTCCGACGATGCGCTGCTGGCGCACAAGACCACGCTGCGGCGCGCGTATGACGAGGGCTGGCGGCATGCGGAGTCGGTCGGCGGGTTCGATACGCTGTTCTTCAATGAGCGCGGCGAGCTGACCGAAGGCGGCCGCAGCAATGTGTTCGTCAGGCTGGACGGCCGCTGGTTCACGCCGCCGCTGTCGGCCGGGCTGCTGCCCGGCGTGATGCGTTCGCTGCTGCTGGAAGATCCCGAATGGCAGGCCAGCGAGCGCACCATCACGCGCGAACAGCTGCTCGCCGCCGATGAAGTCTGTGTGTGCAATGCGCTGCGCGGCGTGCTGCGCGCCGACATAGTCCGTGACGCCTGATCACTTCTCGACCATCGCTTCACGCAGGGTCTTCACGACCGGCTTGGCGAGGTAGCGCAGCACGGTATTGCTGCCGGTCTTCACCTCGACCGTGACCGTCATGCCCGGCTGCAGGTCGATGGGCTGCTCGGGCCGGCTGCTGAGGTGCTTGCCTTCGGCGCGCACCTGCAGCCGGTAATACGCCTGTTCGCCTTGCTTGAGGTCGTCGGTCAGCGTGTCCGGGCTTAGGTAGCTGACCTCGCCGTCCAGCCAGCCGTAGATGGTGTAGTCGTAGGCATCGACCTTCACGCTGGCCGGCTGGCCGAGTTTCACGAACGCGATGTCGGCCGGCTTCACGCGCGCCTCGACGATCAGTGCATTCTCCTGCGGCACGATTTGCATCAGTTCTTCGGTCGGCTTCAGCGTGCCGCCCAGCGTGGTCATGCGGATGTTCTTCACCACGCCAGTGACCGGCGCGCGCAACTCGGTGCGCGACAGCATGTCGGCGCGCTGCGCCAGCAACTGCTTCACGCCCGCCAGTTCTTCCTCGGCGCGCGACAGTTCGGCCTGCGCATCCTGCAGGTACTTGTTGTTGCGGTTCGTGATCTGCGCCTGCAGGTCGGCCACCTGCCGTTCGAGACGCAGCAGGTCGGCCTGCGATACGTCGCCGGTCGGTACCAGCGGCGCGGTCATCCCGAGTTCTTTCTGCGCCAGCTCCAGCATCTTTTGCAAGGCCCCGGTCTCCTCGACGATTGATGCGCGCCGCTTTTGCAGCAGCGCCTGCTGGTTGTCGCGGAATTGCGGGTAATTGGCGAGGTCGGGCGCGAACGCCGGCTCGCCGCCGAACAGTTCGGCGCGCAGGCGCGCAACCGTGGCGCGCAAGGCCACGTCGCGCGAGCGCGTCTCGTAGTACGCGGCACGCAGCTTGTTCGCATCCAGCCGCGCCAGCAGCTGTCCGCGCTCGACCTTGTCGCCTTCCTTCACCAGCAATTCGTTCAGCACGCCGCCGTCGCTAGCCTGGATCACCTGCGTGCGGCCGCCGGCGATGATCTGTCCCTGCGCCCGCGTGATCTGGTCAAGCTCCGCCTGCCAGGCCCAGCCGATGAAACACAGTAGCGCGAGCAGACTGGCCCAGATGACCCGGTTCGGCGGTTCGCGTCGGTTGCGCACGTCGCCGCCGACGGCCAGCGACAGCCTGCGGCCTTGCATGGGCTTGTTCATCGCAGTCCCTCCATTGCGTGCATGGTCGGCGGCGGCTCGGTCGATGGCGCTGCCGGCGCGGGCATCGTCAGCCGTGCCAGCACTTCGCCGCGCGGCCCGTCGAGCGCGACGCGGCCCTGGTCCATCACGATCACCCGGTCAACCAGCCGCAGCAGGCTGGCCTTGTGCGTGATGACGATCAGCGTCGCCTCTTTGGGCAGCGACGCTAACACCTGCCGCATCACGCTGGCCTCGAGGTCGCCATCCATCGCAGCCGTCGGCTCATCCAGCAGCAGTACTCGGGGTTTTGCGATCAGCAGCCGCGTCAGTCCGACCAGTTGCCGCTGCCCGCCGGACAGCCCGCGTCCGCCTTCGAAAATCGGCAGGTCGAGCCCGAGCGGATGGGCGCTGATCACGCGGTCGAGGCCGGTCAGTTCGGCTGCGCGCAGCAGGTCGCCATCAGCCGGCGGCGCGAGCCCGAGCGCGAGATTCTCGCGCAGCGTGCCGCGCAGCAGCCGCACATCCTGCGGCAGGTAACCGATCTGCTCGTGCAGGAACTCGGGCGCCAGCAGCGCCATGTCGACGCCGTCCAGGAAGGCCTTGCCTTCGCTCGGCCGGTACAGGCCGGACAGCAGGCGGATCAGCGTTGACTTGCCCGAGCCGACCGGCCCGATGACGGCAACCCGCTCGCCCGCGTCGAACGACAGCTGCAGCGGCTGCAATGCGGCCAGCTTTCCGTTGAAGGAAAAGCTGGCGCCGTCGAGCTTCAGCGCACCGGCGCATTGCGCCGGGATGATTGCCTGCGTGCCTTGCGGATGCTCTACCGGCAGCGCCATCATCTCGTCGAGCCCTCGCAACGCTTCCTGCGCATGCTGCCATAGCGTGACCAAGGTCGCGATCTGCGTGATCGGCGCCAGCGCGCGGTTGCTGAGTATGGAGCAGGCGATCAGCGCGCCCATCGTGATCTGCCCCGAGCCGACCATCCATGCGCCGAGGCCGATGATGGCGATGTAGCTCAATTGCTGCAGGAATTGCGCCAGATGCGCGGAAGTGGTCGACAGGTGGCGCGTGTTTAGCTCCAGCGCCGACGCCGACGCGGTCAGCTGCCGCCAGCGTTCCAACATCTTCCACTCGGCGCCGGTAGCCTTGATGCTTTCGATGCCGTCGATCACGTCAACCAGCAAGCCGTTCTTGTTGCGCGCGTCTTTCAACTGTTCCTGCGTGAGCCGGCGCATGCGCCAGTTCAGCCATGCTGACGCACCCAGTACCAATGGCAGCAGCAGCAGCGGTATCGTTGCGAGCAGGCCGCCGATCATGCCGATCACGGCAACGAACAGGAAGCAGAACGGCAGGTCGGCGATCAGGAATACTGTTGACGAGGTCATGAAGTTGCGCACCAGCTCGAACTGCCGCACCTGCGCGGCAAAGGTGCCGACGGCGCGCGGACGCGCATCCATGCGAATGTCCAGCATGCGGCCGAAGAATACGTCCGACAGTTCTTCCTCGATCGCCTTGCAGCCGCGATCGACCATCAGCGAGCGCACTTGTTTCAGCACGAACTCGAACACCACCGCAATGGTGACGCCAAAGGTCAGCGCGAGCAGCGTCGCATGCGCCTGCGTCGGTATCACGCGGTCATACACCTGCAGGCTGTAGAACGATGCGCCGAGGCCGAGCATGCTGACGACAAAGGTGGCGACCACCGCTTCGGCGAACACCTGCCGCCGCTTCAGTATCGCGTGCAGGAACCACTGGCGCGCATTGCGCGACGGGGCCGGGTGCTCGTTGCTGTGCGCTGCGGCGACGCTCAGTTGCACGAAGCTGCCGGCGCGCAGCGCGTCGGCATCGAACTGCGCCGATGCGCCATCGACGCGCTCGCAAAGGAAGGCGCCGCTACTGGTTTTGCCGCGCACTAGCAGCGGCTCGCCGGCGCCACCGGGAATCCACAGCAGCGGCAGCGCCTCGCGCGCGGGCTCGCTGTCGAGCAGCTCGGCTGCGCCGGACGGAATTGCGCTTCGCCATAATTCGGCCGCGGTGACGGCCGGATCGTCGCCGGTTGCCATGCCCATCGCTTCCAATGCGGGCAGGCTGAAACGGTGGGCGGGCAACGCATGGCCGTAGTGAATGGCGAGGCGTGACAGCAATGCGGGCAGATCAGTGGCGACGCTCATTCGCTGCCTTCGTAGTGGGGCCGGTAGTGGCGCGCGGCCAGCCGCCCGGTGGCGATGTCGAGCTTCAGCACGGCGGCGAAGCCGGACCATTGCGAATCGGCCAGCGCGTACTGCGCCTGTATGGCGTCGCGTCGCGCGAGAAGCACTTCGAGCCAGGTGCGGCGCCCGACCGGGAATTGCCGCAGGCAGGAGTCATAGACCTGCTGCGTGGAATTCACCAGTTCGTTCAGTACCGCCGATTCGCTGCGTGAGGACTGCGCGATGTTCCACAGGTTGCGTGCGCGGTTGACGAGATCGAGGCGGGCCGCTTCGCGTGAGTGAATCGCGCCACTGCGGCGGGCCTCGGCTTCGCTGATGGCCGACAGCGACGACAATCCGGCGCCGGGCTGGTAGGTGACGCCGACGAATACCTGCTCGGTCTGGTACAGCGTGCCGCCGCCCAGCACCCGGTTGTAGCGCAGCGACAGCGCCGGCGACAGGCTGCTGCGGGTGGCGGCAATCGTTTCCTCGGCGGCACGTTCTTCCGCGTTCAGCCGGCCCAGCTCGGGCGCTGCATCAAGGGTCGCATCGATGGCATCGTTCATGCTGGCCAGCGTCATGTGCGGCATGCGGGGCAGCATCAGGTCGCCGAACCTGCGTCCTGTCAGCAGTTCGAGTTCGGCGCGTACGTTGTTCAGTTGCAGCGTCATCTGCAGCTGTTCGCTTTGCGCCTGCTGTAGCCGCGCGCGCACATTCACGGCATCGGTCTTCGGACTGACGCCGCTGCTGACCCGACGCTCTATCATCCCGGCCAGTTGTTCAAAGTCCGCAATCGCTGCCGTCGCCGTGGCCAGCCTTGCCTGCAATCGCATCGCTTCGGCATAGGCACTGACGGTCCTGTCGAGAATGAGCTTGCGCGCCTCGGCAACGCTGGCACGCGCTGCGTCGGCGCGCGCCTCGGCTGCATGGATGTTGGCGGTGATGCGTCCGCCCGACCATAGCGGCTGCTCGACCTGCAGCTCGGTCAGCGTATTGCCCATCGGCCCGCGCGAGGAGGCCATGCTGAGTCCGGGCCAGCGCTGCCAGCGTGCGCCCTCGGCACCGTACTCGCTGGCACCCTGCTCGCTCAGTTTCAGCGCGACTGACGGGTGTGTTTCGGCGGCGCTGCGCAGCGCTTCCTCCAGCGTCAGCGCGGGTGCCGTCAAGGGTATGGCCGGGGCAGTGTTTGGTTCAATGCCTTGCGCGGCACAACTTGCACAGACCTGCGCCAGCAAGGCCACCCTCATTGCCGATCGGAACCTCATCCGCACCCTCCTGAAGCCCCTTGCCTTGGGCCTTACCAGTGAACGAACTGCATGCTTGGGATTTTGCTGCGGATTACTGGCCTGAAGTTCCGGGGCAGTGTCTTGCCGGAATACCAGAAAAGATTTCTTGAACAGAAAAAAAACCCGCAGCGCAAGCAGGCTGGCGAGGGAGGAATGTATGTCAGACCCCCGGCAAGCGGGGATGGAAGTCGCCGGATCGTATTATCAATACAACAATATCGGCGTAACGATGATGCATCATGCCGCTGCACCATTGGTTCGAATGCGACACAAAGCCGACGGGGATTTGTCCTTTCGAAACGACGCAGGAGTTCCTGATGCCCAAGATCGACCCGAAGCAATTCAAATTGTTGAAGCGCAGCCCGGCGGGAAAAATTTCCGCACAGGAAATCGCTACTGAAGCGATTCAGGTCGAAGGCTCGTTCGCGTACACCGTCGTCGATGCCGGCAGCGGCAAACTGCCGACCCGGCTGCAGGCCAGGCGTACCGGTCAGGATTTGCAGGTCTACGTCAACGACGAACCGGTCATCCGTCTTGAGGGTTTTTATGCGCCGGTGAATGGCAACACGGCCTTCGATGGTTCCGGCGAGCTGTTCGCGCCGGCTGCGGGTAACTACGACAGCGGCTATGCGCTGGTGACCGGAGATCCGCTGGGGGCGAGCGACAAGGTCATCGTCGGCAAGCCGGATGCGGCACCGGAAGGCGACGGATGGTCATGGACCACCTGGGGTGGCCTGATCGGTCTGGGCGCGCTGGGCGCAGCTGCGGCCGGTGGCGCAGGCTCGTCATCGGGCGGCGGCGGAACCGGGGGCAACAACGGCGGCGGAACGGGCGGCAACAATGGCGGCGGCACCGGTGGGAACAACGGCGGTGGAACGGGCGGCAATACGGGGGGTGGCGGTGGCACCACGTTGCCGCCGCTGACGCTGATTTCCAGCCGTGCCGGTTTGGTGGCCGATGACGGTCTCGCGAACGCCAGCGTGCAGATCCGCCTCGATGCGAATGCCGACGGCCGCATCGATACGACCGAAGCCGTGTCTGCACTGGCGGCAACGCTGAGAACCAGCGGGTCTGCCAGCGCCACCCGCGGCCAGTTTTCCCTGCCCGACGCGATCTCTGCAAACAGTTTCAACCCGAATACCGGTGTCTTGCAGTTCACATCGACCGGGGGTACGGCGAGTGCGCTGGGCAATGAAGTCGCCGTCAGCGGTCCGGTGCAGTATCTCGCCTACCTGACGCATCCGGTCAGCGCAAGCGATGCGAAATTCCAGGTCGTGCTGAGTCCGATGACGACGTTGGCGTCGAATCTTTTCAGGAACCAGCTTTTGCTTGGCAAGCCTGCCGGCTTTGATGCCGCCCGCGCCTACACGGAAGATCTCGACGCGGTTGCGGATGCGCTTGGCGTGGCGATGCCGGCCGATGCCTTGATGTCGATCGCGCCGGAACGCAGCACGGCGCAGCGCGTGGTCGCGGAGCGGCAGGTGAATGCGCTGCTAAACGCTCTGGTGTCGCTGGCCAGCGGCAAGAGCGATGCATCGGCGCCGGTCACGTCAGCCACTGCCAGCGCCGACGTCGGGTACCGCCTTGCTGCTTATCTCGTCAACCACGGCAGCCTGGCCATGACCGATGCGTCCGAATTGCAGGCGGCGCTGGCCAGCGTGCTGCCGGGATCGGTCGCGATCGATGCCGCGCTGGCCGGCGCGCTGGAAAAGCTGATGCGCGCGTTTGCACTGGCGAACGACGGCGACACGGCCATGGCGCAGGCGGCCATGAAGGTGCTGCCGCAGTTGTCCGGCACCCTGGCCGCGCTGAAAACGGCAATGACGAACGGCACGCTAGATGATGCCAGCGTGCAGGCTGACCTGAGCGCATCGCTACAGCGCTTTGCCAGCGACCTGGACAGCGCATTGAAAAGCGCCACGCCATCCGCCTATGCGCGCGTGATCGTCAATGCGCAGGGTGCCTTCATCGACCAGAACCTGGACGGTCAGTTGAATGACGACGACAGGCTCAATGGCGACTGGGTCGCGGCGGATTTCAGCGCCGCGAAGAACGCAGACCCGGCTGCCAACCGCGTGGTGATCACGTATCAGCATGTGCCCGCTGCGGGATCGACGCAGCTGCCGGCCACCCTGACGGCGAACGATCGCGTGAGCGTGCATCTGGATTCTGCGAACTTCGGCAATCAGCTCGATCTTCAATGGTCGGCACTCGAATCGAGTGCCGATGCCCGCCTGCTGAAGACCCTGCAAAGCAGCGGCCTGAAGCCCGACCTGTCCCTGACTGCGCGCGGCACAGGATCTAACGCGCGCCTTGCGATGGGCAAGCTCGGCAACGCAACGGAAGCCGTCACGACCAATCTGGGCGCAGTCGCCATTCTGGCAGCCGGCAATCAGAACGGCTTTATGCAGAGCACAGCGGAACTGCTGCTCGAACTGAAGGGCACGATCTCGGGGCCGGCGCGCGTTCAGGCGGCGGGCATGCATTCATCCGCCAGCCTCACGGTCGACGCGCCGGCCGGGCTGGAGACGGCCGAGCTGATGGCCGTCGCTACCGGCCACAGCGCGAACGCGACGATCAACATGCACCAATCGGCTGCCGACAAGACGCTGAAAGTCGGTTCGCTGTCAGCTACCAGCCATGCTGCCGACGGGCAGAGCCAGATCACGCTGAATGGCGACGATGGCAAGGTTTTGCTGGGCAGCCAGCTGTCGGCCCTGGCAGCGGGAAGCGGAAGCAGCGCGATCATCGAGGTCAACAGCGGCAAGGGAGCGATAGGGCCGGCAACGACAGGCATGTATTCGGCCATCAGCGCGATTGCGACTGGCGGCAATGCCAGCATGGCCATCAGTTCTCTATCGGGAGCGATCGATATCGGCAGCGTGCGCGTCGAGGCGGCTGGATCGGGAAGCACATCGACCGTGGCGATCACGTCAGTGCAAGCGCCGGTCACGCTATATGGCGCGGCGTCGGTGATCGCGTCGGCATCGCAGGCGCATGCCACGCTGAGCCTGTCAGGCAATGCGAGCGTGGCCAGCGCCACGGCGGTCCGGACCGCCGCTCTGAATATCGCTGCCAGCGGCGACGGTGCGATAGCGTCGATCTCGCTGGATAGCACGAAGGGAATCATTCAGGTGGGCGGCGCGATGGCGTTGTCGTCGTCAGGTGCGAATTCAACCAGCCTGCTGAATGTGAGCACGGGCGCTGGCAACCAGCAGTTCGATGGCGCCTGGTCCGTCGAGTCTACGGGCTATCAGGCACGGTCTTCGGTGGTGCTGACTCAGCAGGCGGGCCATGTCTCGAATGTCAATTTTGCGCAGGACATCTCGATGGCTGCGTCCGGATATGGCAGCGGCGTCAGTCTGGTGCTGGACCAGCAGGCAGGGGCGGCGGGCAATATCAATGTTGCGGGTATCGCGCTGGAGAACAGAGCCGGGTTGGCGACCGACACTGCCGAATCGCAGTTGACGCTGTTGACAAACAGCGGGAATTTTTCCGCCAGCGGCGCGCTCGACTTTCTGGCCGCCGGAGAACATTCGGGCATCGCTTATCACCTGGGCTCGGCCGCGGCGCTTGATGCCAATGCGCCCGGCGACGTGAGCTTGCACGATCAGCTCACGCAACAGGCAGCGGGTGTGAACAGTCATGTATCGGGCACGATAACGGCTGCCGGCAAGTTCTCCGCGGATTATCAAATCCTCTCGTACGCCATCGGTGCCGGCAGTTCGTCGACCCTGAATTTTGACGGCAAAGCGGGCCTGACCCTTGGACGCCAGGCTGCCCCCACGTCATCCGGGTTGATCCTATCTTCGTCCGGGTATGGCGCCACCGCCGCAATCACGGCGAATCAGGTGCAGGGCGCTGTGTCCATCTATGGCAACGTGACGCTGGATCAAAGCAGCGCCTATCAATCATTTCTCGCAAATTCGAATACGACCCAACTCGGGATATTCGGCGGCAAGGTAAGCGCGCTGACGATTGGCGGAAATATCGGCCTGGCGGCCGGGTCCGACGCAGTCAATGCCACCGCTCAGGTGATTCTCTCTGCCAATGCCGGCAGTTTCAGCGTCTCCAGGCTGCCGGGCTCTCCTGTTCAGGGCGTCGTGAATGTCAGTTCATCGGGATACAACAGCGTGGCGAAATTCATTGCCACTGCGACCCCGGCCGATGCTTCGGCATCTGTCGCCGGTTTCAATGTGGATGGCTCATTTCATGTCTTGTCGAATCGCGCGGGTGATTTGCAGACGCCGGCCTATGGCGCGCAGGCCACAGTCACTGTGGGAGGGCAAAATGCGACCCTGCATATCGGTGGCGACCTTGGCGTTGACGCGCTGGGCGAATTCTCCCGGGTGGATGCAACGTTCGTTTTCACAGGCACACCCGGTGCGTCGCAACTCCAAAGCGCCATCGATGGCGATGTTCATGTGTCAGCCGATGGCATCGGCAGCACGGCGTCACTGAGATTTTCAATTGGTGCGCCGGTCGTCATCCGGGGAGGGCTTGAAGTCGATGCAAAGGGCATCGATGCGTTTACGCGCTTTAGTGGCGGAAACATCGGATCGATCGGTGGCGATGTGATTGTCGCTGCGGGCGACCCCACACTGGTGTCGGGTGCTTACGCTTCTGCTTTCATCGGTCCACTGTCTTCACTCGGAACAGGAAAATGGCTGGTCACGGCCAGCGGGCAATCAGATGTCGCTGTGCTCGATGTTCTGATGAACAACTTTGGCGGTGCGATCGATGTGGGACGCCAGACTTCCGACGCCGGCAAAGCTTATCTTGGGTTTTTGAATGCGACCGCCGGGCTGGTGACAATAAATAGCATTGGCACGGCCACGATCACGATGGCCATGGATGACGATGACCGCAGCAATGAGGTGTTGAAGACCACAACGATGGCACTTCAGGGCTTCAGGGTCGGCACCGATCATCTTTTCTTCAGCGCGCCGAATTTGTACCTGCAAATCGCGAACCTGGATCTCAGAGGGGGAACGACTTCTGCCGACCAGCAGATCACGACCTTGCTCGAGACGGCGCGCGCTGAATTCGGTGCCGAGGCGGAAGGCTTCGCAACTTTTTACAGTGCCGATATAGGCGCCGATAAATATCTGGCGTACGACCTGAATGGAAGCGGATTGACCGGACTCGTCAGGCTCGACGGGCTGGCAGGCATCAATGCCAACCTGCTGCTTGCCGCGCAGGGTTCCCCCGGATTTACAAAACAACTTCCGTCCGAGAACACAGTGATTGCCGATGGCTCGATCAATAGGAATTTTGGTGACATCGATACGGGCGACATCCAATTCGCGGTAACCGCCGGGGCGCTCACCAAAGTCCTGACATTCAATGCAGACGTCGGCGCGGTGGCCGCCGGCATCATTGATATCGCTGCACAAAATTATCGGAGTATCGCTTGGCTCGAGCTGGGCGCGCACCGGAATTTTTCCGGTCCGACCCTGATGACTGTGGGCGACATCACGCTGCTGAGCGCTGCCCTTGAAAGCCAGACCAGGGTCGACCTGCAGGCCGTGAGCAGCAGCTTCGCAGCGGATGTGACCATTAGTGGCGGATTAAGGATGGTCGCGCAGGGAGACAATTCGCAGTCTTTGCTGATCGCGAAAACGAATTCCGGAGCATTCACCGTCACCGATCTGGTTGACGTGCAGGCGAATGGCTATCGCGCCATCACGAAGCTGAGCGTGCAGGATTATGACGGCTTGGGTACTACGGTGTACGCCAAATTTTTATCTGATGTGTCCGTTCGTGCCAGCGGCTATCTGGCGGATTCGGCAATCGAAGTTGACACCTCAGGCGTGGAAATCAGCGGTGATGTGTCGTCCGTTGCGGCAGGTGTGCGTTCCTTTTCCTCGGTGGACTTGCTCAGCCTGTGGGTCGGCGCAAAAATCGGCGGCGACATATCGGCTCTGGCCTCGGGGGAGCTTGCACAAGCCAGCGTGCATATTAGTGCGAGCGCTGAACCTGTCGGTTTGCGAAACTACGTCATCAATGGAAGATTCGCAGCCACTGCCACCGGCAATCAATCCCGTGCCGACGCGACGATCGATCTTCCGGCGGATGGAATCAAGGCCTCGGTCAGCATAGGGTCCCTGCTTGCCGCCGAGGCTGGCGGATATAAAAGCAGCGCATTGGTCAGAATCGCTGCAGTCAATGGCGACCTCACTTTGCAGGGTGCCGGCGTCAGCGCTGCGGGAGCGCAGAGTTCGGCAACGCTGACTTTGACGACTGGACTGGCTACGCGGAATCCGGACGGCACAGGATCTCCGGCGGCCAACGGCGACGGCAATATCCTGGTAAATGGCGTGATCAGCGTGCATGCCGATGCGATTCCGATTCAGGACTCCCCAACATCCAATGCCGTGGCGACAGTCCTCGCCTGCGCCGGGAATGTCAGCACCGGTGGTCTTCAGGTGACTGCCATCAACGGGCGGGCCAGCCTGCTGGTTCAGGCAGGTTCCGTCGATACGGAGGGAGATCTGGTCGCCGGTTCTGTCAGCGTCAACGGTGCGGCTGTCTTTGAAGCGACAGGGTCTTACGCGACCGTGGCAGCCAGATTGTTTTCATACCAGGAGGTGATGACTCTGGGGGGTAACCTGACGGTGCTCGCCAGCGGCTCGAACAGTGCCAGCACCCTGAACGCCGAGAGCCACTGGGTCGACAATGCTGAGCCGACCTCGCCGCAGACGCTGATGTCGCTGAATGGAAATTTGCTGGTGCTGGCGTCGGGTAATGCCGCGCTGGCGTCGGCAGCTTTTCGAGAGACCGGCCGCGACCTCAGGTTCAATGGCGACGTGAATGTCAGCGCAAGCGGAGACCATGCGCAAGCCGAATCCACTATGTACGGCGCCGGAACGAGTGCCTTCGTGTCCACCGTTCATGTGAACGGGAGTCTGGTTGTCAGCGCCTGGGGCGCTGCAAGCAACGCGAGCCTGGATCTTGCCGGGGAAAATTTCGAGTCCGATCCGGATCTGATCGTCAGCGGCGCAGGCGCAGTCACGGTCAATGGTCCGATTTTTGTATTTTCTGCAGGCGCCCATGCGGTCGCAGAGCTGAGTATTTCCAACAACGACGCCAACGATTTGCCGGCTGGTGTGCTGCTGAACAGTACGGTCACCGTCAGAGCGGCTGGCATGGGCAGCGCGAGCAACCTCACCGTATCGGCAGGTGGTACCGCGGTGACCGGCGTGTCGCGCCCGCTGGTCATCGCCGGAATGCTGGACGTACAGGTGACCGGCGCCGAGGCGCACGCGACAGCGACACTCGACGCCGCCGGGGAGGCCCTGTCGGTCGGCGGCATGACGCTGAGGACTGCGGGTGCGGATAGTGAGCTCACCCTGATGGCCAAGGCAAAAGGCAAGCTGGAACTGCTTAACAGCGGCCTTGAAGCGGTGACCAGCGGCGACGACGCCATTACCCACATCACGCTCGCCGCCGGATCGGCGGGACTGACAATCAATGGCGACCTGAACCTCGTCGGCAGTGGCGACAACAGCCTGCTGGAGGCGTCGCTCGCCTCAGCCGCCGGCAGCTTGCTGCTGACGAAAGACGTGCAGCTTCATTCGCTGGGCGATGGCAGTGAGGTCAGGCTTTCACTGTCGCAGGCGCGCAGTGCGGCGGTCAGCGTTGCCGGCGTGATGAATCTCACTGCCGACAGTGGCGCCGGATCGATGATCGGAGCAAGTGCCAGCAGCGATATCACGCTCGGCAAACTCGGCGCATCATCGATCGACCTGTTTCTCAATGCGATTCAGGATCATGATTCGGCATCGGTGTCATTGAAACTGTTTACCGACGGTGGGGTAGCTCAGTTGGGCGGCGCCGATCAGCACGGCACCGCGAACCTGACCCTGGGAGAGAAAACCGCGGCGGCGAATCAATTGCTCGACGAAATCGACATCTCGTTCAGCGGTTCATCCGGCAAGGCGATCATTAATTTCGGCGTGGACCAGGATGGCACAAGCTCTTCGGCCATCCAGCAGGTACTGGTCACGGGTTTTCGGCTCGGGGTGGATGAGCTGAATTTCAGTGGCCTGTCCAAGGTAGCGACCACCGGCGTCACCTTGGACAGCTTCATTGGCGGCGCGATCGGTCATTTCAACACAGCGACGGGCGCCACCACCACGCCTCAGCCGGTCGCCGATGTGTTCATTGGCGGTAACGCTAACGCGACTTATATTGCCTATGACTACGACGGCACCGGGATATCTGCGATTGTTGTGCTTGAGGGCGTGTCGGCGTCGGATTACAAGACGGCCAATGGATTGGCATGAGAGATGTTCGTTGAAATTGAAGGCAAAATAATACCGCCTTGCGGCGGTATTATTTTTTAAGTGGTGGCGGATGGTTGACCATGTGCCGACTTGACCTGTCCTGAGATTTTCGGACCAGTCAGAATTTGAGAAGATAGCTCCCGATCGAAAGGGAGCCATGAAAAAGAGTCGATACAGCGATGAGCAGATTGTTCGCATCCTGCGGGAAGCGGACAAAGATCCAGTGCCGGAGGTGGCCAAGCGCCACGGGGTATCGGAGCAAAGCATTTATGGTTGGCGCAAGCGGTTTTCCGGCATGGCCGCTGAGTAGATCAAGGAGATGAAGCTCCTGACCCAGGAGAATGGGCGGTTGAAGAAGCTGCTGGCCGAGCGGGATCTGGAAATCGAGATCATGAAGGAGATCACCGCAAAAAAGTGGTGAGCGCACCCGCCCGTCGAATCGCTGCCTTGTACGCCATTGAACGCGGGGCAAGCCAACGACGAGCGTGTGCGCTATTGCATGTCTTCCGCTCGACGTTGACCTATGTGCCAACGCTGCCCATCAAGCAAGCGCCAGTGGTGTCGGCCATGCAGCGACTTTCGGCGCAGTATCCGCGCTATGGCGCGCGCCGCATTCGGGTGTTTCTGGCGCGCGAAGGCCTCGCAGTCGGCAAGGATGCTTGCCAGCGCTTGTGGGCAGCGCACGGCATGCAAGTGCCGAAAAAGCGGCCGCGCCGGCGCATTGCCACAGCCCGCCCACGGCCATTGGCGCCGGCCATGGCCAATGCAGTATGGAGCTACGATTTTGTGTTTGATGCTTGTGCCAACGGGCAGCAGTTGAAATGCCTGACGGTCGTTGATGAGTACACGCGGGAAGCGCTAGCCATTGACGTAGCGGGATCGATTCGCTCGGCGCGGGTCATTGAGGTGCTGGCCAAGCTGATCAGTGTGCGAGGTGCACCGCGTTACCTGCGCAGCGATAACGGGCCGGAGTTTGTCAGCGTGGCACTCTTGAAGTGGATCGTCGAGCAAGGCATCGAATCGGCCTTGATCGATCCGGGCAAGCCGTGGCAGAACGGGACGACCGAAAGCTTCAACGGAAAATTCAGGGATGAATGCCTGGCGATGGAATGGTTCCGGAATCGGATCGAGGCCAGGGGCGTGATTGAGGATTGGCGCCAACACTACAACACGGTGCGGCCGCATTCCAGCCTGAACTACGCGACACCAGAAGCGTTTAGCAAAATGAAACCAGTGAGTTTATTAACCGGGGCTATCCCAAGTTAAACTGGTCCGAAAAAACCGGGCAGGTCAGAGGCACAGATCGGCACGCGGGCGTTCAGCCTCAGCTTGCTTCAATGAACAAACGATTTGCACTTCCGTGTATCGAGTCTTCGTGCCTGCCTCCCTTTTTAAGCAGGCGCCATGCTGGCAACCGGGAATTTCAGGCTTTTAATTAATACTTGTGGTGCTCTGAATCACGTATCTTCTTCTTTTCAGATCCCACAATTCGCTGAGCACGTCGTACATCATTGACAAAATTTGCAAATTCATTTGTCGAAAGATCGAGTGCCACTTCATCAAAATGAGCCCACCGTACGCTTCCAAGCTTCACATGCTTCTCAACCATTTTCGCGCCGGCTGCGACAGCCAACTGCGAGCAAAGTGATCCAATATCATGGCTAGAAAAACCAGGAAGGATTCGCAGGTCTGACTTGGATAGGTCGCGATAATGACGGATAACGCCAATCGCAACATCGTTCTCCGGAGTCGGATAAGTGGAAGTGCACTGGAGCAGATATATTTTATTGGATTTCCTGAAAGACTCTGCTATGAACTTTTCATAATCGGGCCCAGTCATGCCTGTAGAAATAACCAGCCCACCGCTCCATTCCTCACCAACTTTCCGCAAGTAACTTTTCTTTTCAGAAATTGTCGAAGGAAGCTTTATAAATTCCGGATTGAACTGTTTTATAAATTCAAATGATGGCTCATCCAGAATCGAGGCAAACCATCCGATTCCTATTTCCTTGCAAAAGCGGTCAACCCATTCAAAGTCTTCTTTGGTCAACTCAAGACCGAGCCGATAATCTCGGAACGTCGTGCCAAATGGGCTCTTGAATGGCTTTGAAAGCGTTTCTTTTTTATAGAAACTCTCAACGTCCCTCTTTTGTAGCTTGATGTAATCCGCGCCGGCTTGCTTTGCCAGCAGAATCATTACTTTGATTCTCTCTTTATCACCAAAATGGTTGGTGGTGATCTCCGCGACAATCTCGACATGCTGATCATTATTTTCTTTTTTCGGGGCAATCGCTTGAGGGAGACGTTCTTTACTCGTTAATTTTAATAACGCATTAAAGGCCTCAACAGTGAAAAGCGAGTAAGGTCGACTCCCCACATGAACAAAATCAATGTTCAGTCGATCCCGTTCATTAAACAATCTTTCAAGGTGTGATTCTTGTGCCCGGACAACATGGTCCACATACGCATCGTCGTTGCCATGGAGGCCGTTTTCAATCCTCACAGAAAATCCCTTGTCCAGCGAGAAATCGAAACCGACTAGAAAAACTCGCTTGCGGACTCCAAGAGACTTCGCGATTTCATTGGCAACACGCAAACAACTAATTACAACAGCACTTTCAAGCCAAAGAGTTTCATTATCGAAGAAGCGCTCGATGACAAGCTCGCTTTCGGCATCATGTGGTACATACCTGGCTTGCAAAACAGCCACGTTCGAAGCCAGGCTCTGATCCGTAACATAGAGGCTACAACGAGGTTGGAAATTCTCGAAGCGTTCCAATACCCAATCGTGATGAAAGACACCAATGTCTCCGCAAACAATCGACTCAGAATCATTAGCATTGATGACAATTTTGTCTCGGAGCAAATCGGTACGAACTGCATCGATACTAGCGCCTTTGCCGATAATTACGATATCTGCCGTCTCCTTTCCAATCAATGCCTTGCGCAAAATCTCATTGCTGTTCATCTTTAATATCCCTTCGCTGAATTCGTACACGATATTTCTTTGTGGGAAAAAGTATCTGCCCTTGGTAGGGTTCGTTATCTACCCAAGTTTGGCAGCCTGCCTCTCGTGCCAAGTTCAGGCCAGGAAGAATATCCCAGCAATTTACCCCCTTCACATTTTCAAAGGTTTTAAAGGAACCCCGTGACGCCATCAGAAGGTTATACATTGCGCAACCAACAATTCGAAACTCATCGCCTCGCTGCCAATTCAAATTCACCAAATCATCCGCCGTCAAAGAAGATGATAAACCCACGATTCGCGAATGATATTTCTTAAATGACATACCCGTTATTTGATAGTCATTTATTTCAGGCAGAAAAATACAAGATTCTTCATGGAGGCCATCTGTATAGATCGACAATCCAATCCCCCACTCCTTGAGGCCAGACACGAAGTTTTCGGTGCCATCAACCGGATCTAGCACCACGAAGCTTCCAGAAGAATCCCAAGAATCATTGAAATACTCCATTTCCTCTGAAATCAGGAGATGTTTCGGGAAATTTTTATTGACCCAATGTTCAACGATAGACTGAACGAGAAAATCCCCCTCGCTAACATAACTACCATCTTCCTTCAATCTGAAATCGTTGCGCCGATTCAGGATTTCAGGCAGCGATTCCCAGATTATTTCTTTTAATTTGACCGTTTTCATTTCGACACGGAAATGGCTACAAGAATCTTCATTGAAAACATGTAATCCATGCTTAATATTCTGGTACTAATTCGAATATTTTTGGACAAGGGGGCTGTTCGATGAAATTAATGCTTCAATCAATTCAAAATCTTCGAGGCCATCTACGTCCATGGCGCACAACTTGTGAATGCTCAATGCTTTAACTTTGTCACCGAGAAATTTTTTTCCTTTATTGATATTTTTATACCAAAAAATATCTGTATGGAACACCCTGTAGGTAGCAGGAAATTCCTGGCGACGAATCATCGACCGCCCCAGATCATCAAATCGAGGGATAAGATAATCATCTTGAATTTCGTATAGGCGTGGTTCACCCTCCGTGACAAGGCGGACAGAATCAGTCAAGTTATCCAGTTTTAACAATCCCGATTTCAAGTCTTCGTCAGATCGAAATGGAAAAGTAGGCCTAAGCCATACAATAACTTCGGGGGGCTCAATAACATTTTCCGCAAGTTTGGCACTCAAATCTTCAAGAATATCCTCTTCCATGCTATGGTCTAAAGCTGCATTCATTCCGCGTAAAAATGGAACCCATGCACCATGCCTTCTCCCAATTTCCGCATATTTCTCCGAATCCGTTGACAAAAGCACTCTGTCAAATATTCCGGATTTTTTTGCAAAATCAATGGCGTGGGCAATTAATGGTTTGCCGGCCAACATTCGAATATTTTTATCAGGCAAGCCTTTTGATCCGGATCGTGCAGCAATCACGGCCCATATCGAATTTTTATTCATTTCCATTTTTTTGGGGAATATTTGATACAGACGTCTAACGGTTAGAAATGGTTGGCTTAGTGACTCGAGAGGGCGATTTTGGGGGATAAATACTCATATTTTGGTGGCCGTACACCCTTCGCCGGATTACTTTGATAGTGTTGTTTTTTTCTCAACTAAGCTTTTATCTGGACGGCTGCGCCAGCGCGTACCAATGCACCCCGGCAATGATTCGGGAAGGTCTCCTCAATCCAAGCCTATATTGCGAATGCTCGGGCGGTTGCTGTCATGCCTGATAAGGGCGCTGTCTCGTGTAAGCTTTGATAATTTGCTGTTACCTGGAGATGGAAAATGGCGCCACTCGCGCAAAATTTCCATAAATCTGCTGCAGTTCCTTCATGTAAGACTCCTCGCCCAAATCCATTACGCTCTCGAATCTACGATCGCCACTGATTTTTTTTGCACGATGCATTAATTTGTAGAACGCGTATTGCGTAACCGGATCGTGCACGCCGACGCAACTCTTGATAAAAAGCTCGACATGCTTCGCTGAATTATCGACACCAGGATGGTAACCGGCAATCCGATCCACCGTAAGCATTAGGTCAGCGTGAAATATCTTTATAATTTTTACGTCGAAGCGCAATAGGTCACACAAGGCATTCGGAATGGCATTCAAGATACCTTCAAACAACATCGGCGAATAGTTCGGGGACACGCGAGTAATCAATTCTCCCCCGGATCGAGATGGCGACTGTTGAAATTTCTTGCGAAATACTTTCCAGTTGGGTTGGTTTCTGAATACAGCGAACTTTATAACTTCAGGAATCTGCACAGTTTCACGCTCGCACAATGCTATAGTTTGCGTATTATTAAAATAGCTGATGTCACATCGCAATCCCTTGATTTCCGGATCTACACCGAGGCCTGCTTCTTTATAATTACAGCGGACGACGAGATCATACCCATCAATTTCTGCAGCATCTTTTGCTGATGTCTTGGATGGTCCGACGAATGCGATCGTCTTGTTTTTCACAAAACCCTCAAATTCACTTTCCGCCTGGTTTTCAGAATGCCTTGAATTTTCTCTGGCATCGATCGGCTGGTTTGAAGCCAAATGCTCCAAAAATACAAGTGCATTCTTCTTGTATTTCGACCCGAACTTGAGGCGATTCAAATTCGCCTTAAATAAGTCCCATTCCCCCGCCTCTGCAGCAGCGGCAAGCAAAACGCGAAAGCTGGAATTCATGGGACTGCAAGTCTGGTTTTTAAGCGCTAAAATTGCCGCGTCCCTTGCTTTTGAACGAAGCAAATATGCAAGGTGAAAAAGGCCAAATTTCATCGCAATTTTCGTCAGATGCATCCACTGCCAATATTGCAAGATTGAAGGAGGATGATTTGCCAGCCCTTGCTGCAAACGCTGCTGCACTTCAGTGCCCTCTTCATTATTCAACGCGACAGCGCGCAAAAAATCGGCCCACCAGGCATTGCCCAGTACCTCACCACGAATCTGCATCTCTCTGAAAGTTGCCAGAAGTCCGGCAAGGGCGAGCTCAGGATTTTTCAGAGTTGGAACCGGGCTGGCTTGATCCAATACGGATCGACAAATTTGACGCATGTCACTAGCCCGCAATTTCTGCGATTTTCTAAACCAGCTCTTCAAAGTGCGCCGAAGCATTCTCCCCTTTTCGCGCAAGGCGACAGGCTTGTATGGCAGGCTTAAAAAATTCAAATATTTCTGCATTTTGCAAGAATCTCGATCAACAGGTAATTTTCAGAATGTATACCTTTATTGACGCTTGGTAAAATTCTCCGCTTGATAAACGAGGTGCACCATCGGCCCCTCGCGCCCGGCTCGGACTTGGCAAAAGCCCGTCGGCCAGCGCTCTTTGGCCTTTCGCTTCCATTGTCGTGCACATGTAGTCTCGATTGTCAGACAGCGCCTGGGCATCTTTTGGTAGTTTCTTGCGGCGTTCAATGTGACCTCCTGTCCATCAGGCAAACTTTCACCTTCTGGGATCTCAAGAACAGCATCGAGTGGTGAAGCGGCCGTATTACAGGTTCAATCGGTGTCAGCTGCTGTTGATCCGATTGAAAAACTCCCACCACTACCTGATTGACGAGGATCTATTTCGCGTCCGTTTGGAATCATTCACTTCTTTTTGAAAAAAAGCCGAATTTCGCGCAAGGCGTCCATCAGGATTTTTCCCTTGAAGGCATTGAATTCCTGTCTTTTGATTTTCTTTCGATAGGTTGCCATCGATTCTTTATTAAAAGCGCCACGATCGGCCATCATGCTGAAATTGAATGATCTGCGCTGGACACCGGCCGGAGAAGTCACCGGCGAAAGACCGTGCCAGCTATTTTCCGTTTTTACGAAGAAAAACAATCTGTTAGGACGAAAATTGCAGCTGGCCAACAGATCCATTGCATCGTTGGGCAGGATCCGGTTGTGCCAGTTGTTTTGGTATTTGGGATTTTTCGGCTGGTAGATTTCGGTAGCGCCGCCCCAGCTGTCCTGCCACTCGGGTTGTGCGAGGTAGTAAACGCAGCTGATGAATTTATCACCTGAGTCGGTATGGGGCGCAAGGAAAGTATCGGCTTCAAGCGAAGAAAATTCGCATTGCATCTTCAGTTTGCTCGTGTCAACATCAAAGCGGTCCCTCATCATCTTCGTGTAAATGTCCTCCGAATCCGACGCCGACTCTTCATAATTCTCCTGCACCCACTTCAGGCAATCTTTCATGTATTCGGGGCTGGTAATCTGGTTGACAAATTCCAGCCAGGGCGACTCGGCAGGAATTTCGGCGGGCGCCGGCGGAGAATAGAAAAGGATCCGGTTCTTGCCGTGCTTGAAGGTCTCCATATTTTCAGATTTGGTCGGATCTAAAAATGTGGCCTCCAGTTTCTGATAGATGTCAGCGGGAACAAAATTGTCGATGTAGCCATACACAAATGGCTTGTGAAATACCGTGATCTTGCATGCAGAAAATGGCTTTACATAGGTAAGCATAATGAATTCTTCTCTTTGCTTTTATCTAAAAACTGATTTTCGTAAAAATTAAAAACTCTGGAGAGGCAAATTCACATGCATACATGCCCGATGTGCCGCCGTACTCCTTGAATCGTTCGGTGGCGGATGCGCTTTCGACCGAATTACCCTCACGACAGATCTTTTCCATCAACTACAAGCTTGCATCAGCCAGCAGGATAACCAGGAGTGATGAAACGTTACTGCTCATTCAGATTCCTGTCACGGAAAAATCACGCTCGAGACTGAATGCCATCGCAAGTGCACAAGAAAAAGGCGCTGCCAGTGGCAAGCAATAATAATTTTCGTCGGACCAAGGGCTTTTGCTTATCTGACGGAAATTTTCATTAACGTCGAACTGCCCAAAATCGTCGATACCACGGCCGAACAATTTAACCACTGCTTCCTTGCAAGACCAAATCCTGAAAAACTGATCATTTGCTTCCTGCGAACCTCCGAACTGCTGCAAAAACGAATTTTCATTCGCAGAAAAAAAATTCCTAGCTATCCCGGCAGTATCGATAGTGCTTTGATTCAGTTCGATATCAACGCCTACCGGGGATTTGCCCAATGCTATGGCAAATACCCCTTTTCGATACGAAATGTTGAAATGCAGCGGTTCAGCTGTCACCAGTGACGGCTTGCCTTTCATTCCTGTTTCAAATGCCAGTTTTGCCGGATGAATATTCAGCCGTCTTGACAGCAATAGCCTGAGCATTGCGTGCACCAGCACATACGTTGCCGCATCATCCTTGTTCAGGATACGACGAGCACGATCGGCTTCGGCGGCTGACAAGTACTGCCAGGCATCCTGCTCGCACGCCCCGAAATCAATGTTCAGACAGCCTGTCCACAGGTCAGCGGGCAAGTTCTCGGGCACTGACAAGCCGGATTGCCATATCTCTTCGGCCAATACCGCAAGCGGCTTTGCCGCTGGCGCGGGAGAAGGCAGCGAACTTATCAATGCGAGTGAAAATTCAGACCCGCTTTTCATCAATCAAACTTCCGGTGCCGAATTTATTTGGAAGAATAAGCCGGACTCTCGGCCAGGAATTTTTCAATTTCCACCTGATTCTTGGCGAGATGATCGATGATCACCTGGCGCTCCTGATCATTCAGTTTGTGACCGGCAGCCAGTTTCGCCAGGATTTCCGGCTTGTAAAAACGGATGGCTGCAGACAGAACAAAAACCTCGTCGACCAGGTCCGCAGTCGTGCTGGGCGAACAGATATCAGCGATGTTGTCCGAACCCATTCGCACATGCACACCGGCAGCCAGCATTTCGAGAACACGCGGAATCGAGTTGTAGGTGGGCGTCATGATGGGGCGGTACATCCGCATACCGATCGCCGCCGAAGGACAGGTAATCAAGCCGAGGTTGACGTCCACCATGTCCGCCACCATCTTGTTGAAGCGCGCATCATCATAGGTTGATGGCGATATCAGGTGCACGGCCCAAACCATGGACTCGCCGTTTTCGGACGTCGGTGCGCCAAATTCACGCATTGCCCGTATCAGTTCTTCGGTGCCGCATTCAGACGGTTCATTGCGCTGGTCCGTATGGACATGCAACGGCTTTCCGAGCTCTTTCGCGAGCAAGAGGGTCCGGCGGCAATGCTCGTAAAATCCGATGTGCGTCGGATATTCATTCGTGTCATCAGCCTCTGGCAATGCAGCGATGAAATCCGCATGGCGTGAACCCTCTACCATCAATTCCCAGCGCGCCGGATCGGCGTCATCGAATCCGAACGGCGTGTATGCTGCCAGCCGCAAGTCGATTTCGTGCGCCCGCGCGCGCTTGATCTCCTGCATCCATTTGAGCGCCTGCATTCCCAGACCGTCGGCGGTAACGTCGACCAGCGTATCTGCCCGTCTCGTATTGGCTGCCACCAGATCGTCGATGAACGAGTTGACACGAGTTTTGAAATCTTCAGGGTTATAAGCCCGGCCACTGTGCAGATCTGCAATCAGCGAATGCTTCATGTGCAGCGAGACATAGGAAGAGTCAAGAATGCGATGGCCGATGCTCTCCATGTAGAGCTCGTCAAGCGTACCGGCGCGGTCGAGATGCAGGTGCGCATTGAACATTCCACCCAACGCCTTGATTTGTGCGTCGAGTCGCTGATACCACAGGTTGTTTTTCCTACGATTAGTCATGAGAATTAATTTCTTCTAAAGATATTGAAAAATCCAGCACGCTCACTTTTGACGGATACACCGATGCGCAAGGTTTGAGAACCTTCGTCGCCAAACCACGCCAGTCCTTGTTCAACGAGGTCGATTTCCAATATCCATTTGCCGCTCGAATCTGGTGCCTTGACAGGCAAGTTAAGCGTTACTACCTTTCCCGGTTCGATAGCAGATTGCAAAGGCGTGCTGCCATCCAGATAAACGACTACTTTACCCCAGCGATTGAGCCAATGATTTGCAAGATGGAGGCCGCTGCTCGCGGCGGGCTCCCAGGTAACGGTACTGATGTTTTTTACCTTGACCGGCAAGACAATCTTCTCGTCCGGCTCGATGGTAAAGTCTGCCGGCCCGGAGATTTCGGCCTTATAAGCGTTGGCTGACAAAATCTGGCCGCCGGGCTGTGATGTTGCAGGCTTCCAGCCTGAAAAATCACAGTCCTGAGCCATCTTGATTTTTTCCTGGATAGATGCGGCCAGTCCCTGAATGTTCGGCTCCTGGAAGAACTCGCCATGCCCTCCGGGGATATGGCCGGAACATGTCGGGCCGGTGTAGTACTTGTTCCATCCGATAGCGGGCTCGTGAAAACGCAGAGCAGGATCCCGGTCACTCTCCCGTCCGAAAAACAGTGCTACAGGACCGGTATATTGGAAAGGAATGAACTTCTCTTGCAAAATCAATAGTGTGATCTCATGTCCGCGTCGCTTCAGTCGTGCAGCGATCTGAAATGCAATTTGCGCAGCCTGGCAGTTACCACCAATCAAATATGGCCCCTGTGGCTGTATCTGCAGAATTTCATCAACGTAGTGCGCGGCCAGTTTGTTGATGTTGTCCTGCGATTTCTCCATCACCTTGTTGCCAGATCTCATTCCATAAACAGGCTGATCTGCACCGAGGTAAACAGCGAGCTGACTCAGTTCATACTCTCTCTGCAAGCACCAGAACAGATTCTGTTTATTGCCGGTCGTATTCAAGCCGACAATCACGGAGTCCATTGAATGCCGGACGCCTTTCCATGACGCGGTAAATGCCCGCAATCCTTGATAAATTTCTCGAGCCAGACCGGATCCAGATGCGTCGAGTGATGCCTTGGCGGGAATTTCGTCTTCTGCAGACTCAAAGGCCTCTGCCATGACGCCCACCGTATCCAATGTGGCCAGTGCTTTCGCCGGAACAGGTCGCTGCAATTCTTTTTCAATCTGCATCACCAGTTGCACGGAAAGCAGCGAATGTCCGCCCAGATCCCGGAAGCGGTCATGCATTCCGACGTCCCTGTCCAGCCAAAGGACACGCTTCCATATAGCGGCCAGCTGCGCTTCCAGTTCGGTTCGAGGGGCGACGTATTCGGTGACGGACTGCCTGCGTTCAGATGGGGAAGGCATGCTGTCAATGTCGACGGCACCGTCGGCAAGCAAAGGCAACTTGTCCACGGGCACGAACAACGCCGGAACGAGATAATCGGGCAGCGAGGCGGCTGCATATTCGTAGATGGCTTCGGAAGTCGGGACTTTGTCTTCATCCAGGACCAGATAGGCAATCAGCCGACCCGCCGCCTTATCGGCAACAACGACGGCCTGCTCGATCTGCGGATGTTGCATCAGCGTCTGCGCCACAAAGGAAGCAGCGTCACGATGCATTGGCAATTTGCTTATTCGGCTATCGGGATTTTCAGCGATGAACTTCAGCGTGTTGTCAAAACATGACAGCAGCTGTGTTATGGTTTCACCAGAGAATAGTTCCGTATTGAACTCCAGCACGCCACTGATGTTGTTATCGGACTGCTGGATATACATCGCCAGTTCGAAATCGGACGCATCTTTGCGGATAGTGAGCGTAGAGGTCTGCACACCGTCCAGTTCCAGCCCGCGTGTGTAACCGTCCTGATAAGAGAGCATCGCCCTGGTCAATGGGGTGCGGATCAGGTTGGGCTGCTGAGCAATGCTTTGTAGCGGAATACTCTGGTTGTCCAGGGCATCCAGTGCATGCTTGCGCACAGTGGCCATAACGTCACGGAATGTCGGATCGCCGGACAAATCAATCCGCATCACCACCAGGCTATTGAAGTAACCAATCAGTTGTTCGAGATCGGCATTGTCGCGACCGGATGTCGGCGAGCAGACGAGCAAGTCTTCCTGACCTGAAAAAGTATGCAAGGTCGCAGCAAAGACTGCCATCAGCAGTACATAGGGGCTTGCATGATGCGCACGGCCAGCCTCCAGCAGCTGCTGGAACACTGCCGAAGACACCTGAAACTGCCGGGAATCGGCGCGGCTCTTTACGGCCGAGCGGGCTTTGTCATTAGGGACCGCCAGCGGTGGCACCTCGCCGGACAGGCGCGCCGTCCAGTAGTCCATTTGCTTCTGCAGCGCCGTTTCATCAAGATGCTGGCGCTGCCATACGGCGAAATCTGAAAATTCAAAGGCGAGCGATGGCAATGCCGGCTCTTTGCCCGCAGAAAATGATTGATAGCATTCGCTCAGCTCTTGCAGGAAAACGGATTGGGATACTCCGTCAAAAACGAGATGGTGCATGGCCAGTGCCAGCACATGTCGTTTTCCGTCCAGTCGAAACAAGTGCGCCCGCCATAGCGGCGCGTTCGCAATATCGAAAGGCTTCCTGATTTCTGCTTCGAGCAGCGCTTTTATTTTCCGCTGTGCTTCCTCATGACCCATTTGCGCGAGATCACCGGAAAGATCGGTGACTTTCAGGACGAATGCCGATTCCGGCTGTATTTGCTGCCGCACCGATTCCAGACCATCACCAACAAAAGCCGTTCTCAGGATCGAATGCCTGCGCTGCAAGGCATCAAGGCTACGCTCCAGCACCGGCTCATTCAGCGCGCCTTTGATTTCAAAGGCCAGCGGCACATTGTAGCGACTGCTTTCCGGCTCGATATGCGCGAGCGACCACAAGCGCTCCTGCCCGAAAGACAAGGGTATGCGTTCCTCATCGCCGGATTGGCGTGTAGGTCGTACGCTTGCGATGAACGTTTGATTGGATAGAAAGTCGAGCAGCTCGGCTTTGCGCGCAAGCAGTTCGGCACGCAGGCTCTCCGTAAGCACGTGATTTGGCGCATTCACCCGCAGTTTGCCTTCATTGACGCTGAGCTTGATATCGAGCGCGGCAAACTTTTCGACAAGTTCGGTTATTGAGTTCATAAGTCCAGGTTCGTACGCCCAAGAACCGATGCTACGGTTTCATCGTATCCAAGCAGATGGGCAAGGCTGGTGCTTGGCTCTGCCAGAAAATCCGACGAATATGCAGACTTCCATTGATCAGCAATCGCCGGATCGATCTTCTTATGCTGATGAAATTTCGGGTCACCAATCATGCGCGAGGATTGATGAATACCGTCTGTCATGCGATTTTTCTTTTCCTGCTGCGGATTGATCATTCCGGGATCGTAATCGATGCCGATTTTTTCACACAGCGTGCGCATTTCGTTTTCCGGTTCACTCACCATGTCTTCGAAGCGCAATCTGCTTTGTCTTTCAGACGGGATACGCTGCAGGAATTTCAAAATATTTTCATTGAGAATGACCCACACCATTTCCGCCAACTGTCTCCGCTTGTACGGCAAGGCGTCAAGCTCGGACAATTTGTCACCGACCAGTCGCGGGTACCACAACTGCTCCAGCTTTGCCTCTTCAAATGAGCGGATCATCCCGTAGGGATGCCGAACCAGATGGATGTAGTAAGGATCTTCGAAACAATCCTCGGCGCGCTGCAAGGTTTCGATATCAATGGCGTACGCTGGCGTCTTGTCAGTCAGGATCCTGTCGCCAAGCCATTCCTGAATCATCCGGTAATACTCCTGAACGGAGCAATTCTGCTCTTCCAGGCCGGCAATGAATTTCTGGATATCTTCCAGCGGCTCATTGCGAAGTTCCTGCAATGCGCGAATATTGCCTTCGAGCTGAAAGCGCTGCGAACCCGAGTACCATGCCTTTCTGTCCGCCATCGTATCGAAGGAAAGCAGATACAGTTCAGGCGGAGAAAACAGCTTTGGATTGCCGGCCAACATAACGCGCAGCAGTGTTGAACCGGAACGCGGCGCACTCAGCACAAAAATTGCGCGCGGATTCTTTCGAGCTGCAGGTCGCGAGGACGGTGCCGGGTGAGCGATTGATTCGCGCAGGTTCGTGATCATTTCAGCGGTAACAGGAAGGTTGTCATCCTGTTTGATCGCAACAAATGAACCAAGCATGCGAGAAATCACCTCCGGATAATGCTGGCGCAGGTATTTTTCGTAAGATGCGATCGTCGGCGCATCAAACAGCGAGGACACATAGATCGTCTCGCCCCATTTTTCTTGCATATCGTTGATGAAGCTCGCTGCTTTCAGCGAATCGCCACCAATATTGAAAAAATCGTCATTGATGCTAATGGCTTCCAGCTTGAGAATTTTTCCCCACGTAGCAGCAATCATTTTTGCAACCGGCGATTGCGGTGCCTCGAATTCTGAGGTGACGGTTGAGGACGCCTTGAAATCTGCTTCGAACAGGCTGGCAAGTTTTGCGCGCTGGAGTTTTCCGTTGTTGCGAGGGATTTCACTGACCGCTTTCAGGAACCGCGGGATCTTGAAATAGGCCAGGCGATCACGCAGGAATGCGAGTAGTTCTGTGCTTTCGAAGCGCGCATCGTTTTTCATCACGACGATGGCGGCAACGTCTTCGCCGAGACTCGGATGCGGAATCGGGAAACATGCGGCATCCAGCACTGAAGGATGGGACATCAGGACTCGATCCACCTCGAGTGGCGACAGCTTTTCACCACCGCGATTGATGATGTCCTTGACACGACCGGCAAGGTACAAATATCCCTCTGCGTCGAAATAGCCAATATCGCCGGTGCGGAGCGCCTCCCCGATACGCGTCTGCGCATTTGCTTCAGGATCGTCTTTGTATCCATTCATGACATTGTCGCCAACGACGGCAACCTGTCCAAGCTGAGTAAAGGGCAGTACTGCACCGGCATCGTCGAGGATACGGACATCACAGCCGACAGGCACTCCCACCGAGCCAGGCTTTCTGGTCTTGGGCGGCAAGGGATTGCTCGTAATGACGCCGGCCGTTTCAGTCATGCCGAAAATTTCGATCACGGGTATCCGGAATACCTCTTCGAATGCCTGCATCAGCGACACGGGAAGTGGAGCAGAGACGGAGCGCAAAAATTTCAGCGTATGGGAAGCGATGGCGGATGCGTAATCGTCTTTCACCGACAAAATCTCTTGCGTCATGATCGGTACGGCCTGTACCCATGTCGGCTTGAATTGCAGCAAATCCCTGAAGAAATCAGGTGTCGAAAAACTTTTGCAGCAAATGACCTTGCCGCCAGAGAGCAATGGTGCAAGCAGCACATCGACTATGCCGCCAATATGAAACATTGGCAAAAAATGCAGCACGCAATCGTTTGCGTCGATATTCAGCGAACGCTGCAAATTATTTGCTGACGCAAAAAGGTTGCCATGTGTGAGCGGCACGATTTTTGGCATTGAAGTGGTACCGGACGTTTGCAAAGTCAACGCGATGTCCGAAGCCGCCGGCACGGGCAATTCAGCTTGCGCAGACAATGCGGCCCGCCCCTTTAATTTACAGCTACCGGCGGGAGCATCCATGACGACTTCGATCTCGCAAACTGGCACGCCGGAAGCCTGCGCTGCGGTTTTCGACGGGTGGTCGATACCGGCGAGCGTGATCAACAGTCGCGGCTTGAGTCGTTCAAACATCGCCACATATTCGGGCTCGCGATAATCCGGATTTGCGGGAAGAGCAATTGCGACACTCATCACGCTCAAGCAAACGATCGCCAACTCCGGACCATTGGGCAGAGTGATCGCCACCAGATCTTGCGAGCCGATTCCCACGGCGCGCAGCTGCGCAGCAAGCTGACACATGTGGGCGTGCAAACCGCGGTAATCCATAGGCTGACGGCCGTAAGCCAACAGCGCCGATTCACCCGGTCTGGTCAGGGCTTGCTGTGTCAGTGTCGAATAAATGCTCATACTGGATACAAAAATGTTGATTTCTTATCAAATTCAAATTAATCAAACATTCAGAACGAATTGTTGAGCAAAAGCCTCAGACGTAATGCAATCGCGAATGTTCCGATCAAATGCTTGTGTCCGGCCCGCGCCCCTCTATATGCATCTCCAGCAAGCGGTTGGAAACGCCATATAATATTCGAATTTATAACCAATCTTTTCTGACCAGCTTGGTTGCTGCGAGAAGTGATGCGGTGCCACAAGTGCATGTTTGTGGAATTGAGTGCGGCGGTCGAAAGCGACTTGGCAAGTATTAAAAGAGAGTCAAGCAAGTTACCAAAACAACACTTCGATGCCCGACGGTTCTAAAAATCTTAACGTTATAATTATTATTGTTAAAATAAAAAGAGTTTACTAGAAATTTTTCCCTTGGGCAAATTTTCACGCCAGATTGGAAGACTTGCAAGTGAAAACGCGGCGGCTGGACTTCTGGCTCCCGGATTGAGGCGTTGCCCTCCTGACCATGCAGTCCGACGTCCCCCCGGAATTGAGTAGAGGATGATTTTGGAGTCCAAACCCACCTGGAGGAGATTGGACATGAAGAAGCGGTTCACTGAAGAACAGACCATCGGCTTTCTGCGGGAAGCCGTGGCCGGTATGCCGATTGCCGAGTTGTGTCGCAAGCACGCGTTTTCGGAAGCCAGTTACTACCTTTGGCGCAGCAAGTTTAGCGGCATGAATGTCTCCGATGCCAAGCGCCTGAAGGAATTGGAGCTGGAGAACGCGCGGCTCAAGCGCTTGTTGGCGGAGTCCCTGCTGGAGAACGAGGTCACCAAAGAGGCCTTGAGAAAAAAGTGGTGAGCGCGCCATCCAGCTGAGATCTGGTGCGCTATGGGGTCGATCAAGGCCTCAGCGAGCGACGTTCGCTCAAGGAAGTGGGCATGAGTTCCAGTGCCTTGCGCTACCAGCCTGCCGAGGACCGGAATATCGCCTTAAAGGCAAAGATCATCACGCTCGCTCAGCGCCACCGGCGCTACGGCGCCGGAATGATTTACTTGAAGTTGCGGCAGGCCGAACCAGAATGCCTACATGGAGTCATTCAATGGACGCTTCCGCGACGAATGCTTGAACGAGGACTGGTTTACCAGCTTGCGACAGACCAAAGCCATCATCGATACCTGGCGCCGTGAATACAACGAAGAACGACCGAAGAAATCCCTCGGCGGTTTAATCCCCGCGGCCTATGCAAAAGCATTGGCCCAGAAATCAGTTACATTAACCTCGGACTCTAAAGTATTGTGCTACTGAAATCGGGGGGACGTCGGGCTTTCAATAGATTTGTTCGGAGCACTCCAGACGTAAAAAAGGCCGGAACCTTTGATTTCTCTGGGGTTTCCGGCCTTCTTCGGAACGTAATGGATGGATGTTTGGTGGAGACGGCGGGAATCGAACCCGCGTCCAGAAGCCCTCTACAGACAGTTCTACATGCTTAGTGCTGTCATTTGATTTTGACCTTGCCGACGCGGACGCACACGCTGCGGTAAGGCGAGTCACCTTGATTTAACGCCATGCCAAGTGACCCGACATAACGCGATTCCCTGTAAATGACCTCACGTGCCGTTGCCGGCCTGCTCCAGGGACGAAACAGTGTGAGGGAAGCCGCAATTAAGCAGCTACTGCGTACGAAGTATCGTTTGCAGTTATTGGTTTTCCGGCTGGATTTACGAGGTAACCAGTCCTCGGCATGCCCTGCGCTGCTTCGTAACCCCTGTCGAAACCAGGTCGTCCCCAAGCAGGTACTCATTGTAGCCCAATAGATGGGGCGGCCGTGGCCGATTTCAAGACCGGGCTAATAGTTCGACGATATCGCCCGGCCGTGCAGCGATGCAGTCTGCCTCCCAGCGTTGCGGTTCGGTCATCCCGCAGTAACCCCAGCCGGCCGCGATGGTCGGCATGCCCGCTGCCTTGCCTGCCTGGATGTCGCGCAGGTCGTCGCCGACATACCAGCAGTCGCCGGGTGCCAACCCCAGCCGTCGCGCCGCTTCGTACAGCGGTTCAGGATGCGGCTTCGCGTGCGCTGTGGTGTCGCCCGATATCGCGCAGGCGCCTTGCGCCAGGCCGATCAGTGGCAGCAGTGCATCCGTATAGACCGCTGGCTTGTTGGTAACCACGCCCCAGCGCAATCCCTTCGCTTCGATCGTCTGCAGCAGCCCGCGGATGCCATCAAACAGCACCGTGCTGTCTGCGATATGCGCCGCATAATTCGCAAGAAATTCCGTTCGCATTTCAACGAAACCTTCATCGCCGGGGGCGGTGCCGAACGCGACGCCGATCAGCCCGCGTGCGCCGGCCGAGGCGACCGGACGCAGCAGCTCGAACGGGGTCAGGGGTAAGCCTCGGTCTGCACGCATCTTGTTGACAGCGAAGGCCAGATCAGGGGCGGTATCGGCCAGCGTGCCATCAAGGTCGAACAGCACGGCTTTCGGTGCGGGAAGTCGAATGGACATCTACTCAGGCCTGCTTACGGCAAGCGATCAGGTAGTTGACGTCGGTATCGCGATTCAGCGAGTAGATCTTCGTCAGCGGGTTGTAGGTCATGCCCTTGATCGCGTCGACCTCGAGCCCCGCATTGCGACAGAATTGCGTGAGCTCGGCCGGCTTGATGAACTTCGCGTAATCATGCGTACCTTTCGGCAGCAGGCGCAGGATGTACTCCGCGCCGATCACCGCGAACAGGTAAGCCTTCGGGTTGCGATTGATCGTCGAGAAGAACAGGTGGCCGCCCGGCTTCACCAGCGTCGCGCAAGCCTGCACGATGGCCGACGGATCCGGCACGTGCTCGAGCATTTCCATGCAGGTCACTACGTCATACTGAGCGGCCTCGCGCGCGGCGAGCTCCTCGGCCGCGATCAGTTCATAGCGCACCGACACGCCTGATTCAAGGCTGTGCAGGTCGGCGACTTTCAGTGCCTTCTCCGACAGGTCGATGCCGGTGACGGTCGCGCCTTTCCTGGCGATCGATTCGGCCAGGATGCCCCCGCCGCAGCCGACATCCACGACGCGCTTGCCCGACAGCGGCACGCGCGCATTGATCCACTCAAGTCGCAGAGGATTGATTTCATGCAGGGGGCGGAATTCGGAGTTCGGGTCCCACCAGCGGTGCGCAAGGTCGCTGAATTTCTGAAGTTCTGTCGGATCGGCATTCATGTCCGAGATAATAGCGGAAACCCTGCCGCAAATAAAAAAAGCCGCTGCATCGCAGCGGCTTGGGTGCGCATGTTTGGTTTCCCGTCGTGCGCGGCGATACTGAAGTGCTTAGCGGGCCGGCTTGCCGACAACCTCGATGTCGACGCGGCGGTTCTTCGCGCGACCTTCGCGGGTATGGTTGTCTGCGACCGGCTGGCTTTCGCCTTTGCCTTCAGTGAACACGCGTGCCGCCGGAATGCCCTTGGACACGAGGAAGGCTTTCACTGCCTGCGCGCGGCGCAGCGACAACTTCATGTTGTATGCATCGGTGCCGGTCCAGTCGGTATGGCCGGTGGCGACGATGACTTCGATGTCCGTGCCCTTCAGCTTGGACACCAGCGTGGTCAGCTTTTCCTTGCCTTCGGCCTTCAGCACGGCCTTATCGAAATCGAAGAACGTGTCAGCCGAGTAGGTGACTTTCTCGGAGGTGGGGGATCCTGTGGCGCCAGCGGCTGCCGGTGCGGCGGCCGCTGCAGGCGCAGCTGCGCCTGATTTGCCGGCCGGTGCCGGTGCCGATGCCGGGCTGGCGCCCGATGATGCTGCTGCGATGCCGCCTTCGCAGCCTTCGATCGCGTCGGCCGGGGTCCAGAAGCCGGTCTGCCAGCAGAGGCCAAAACCGCTCTTGACGACGTCGTTTGCGCTATCGACCAGATAACCGGTTTTGGCACCGTGAGCTGCTGCCGAAGTCGAGCCAAGCGACAGGAATGCAAGCAGGAACGCTAGGCGATGAGTGGAATTCATATTGTTTTCCCGGATGGTTGATGGAATGCGAGTAGCCGCCCCTGTTACCGCTCACTTTGTTAAATCAGCGGAGACCGGGATGCTAATTGATCACCATTTTAACCGAGAAAACTGAATTAAAGGCAATGTTATTGTTTGTGAATCTACATAAATTCCATCTGGACCCAGCCAGCGCCGCTGCACGCCGCGCGGATGGGTCAATGGAAAACATCAATATATTAAAAATAACTAAAACTTGCGCGTGCCGACCAGTTCCACCTCGACCCGGCGGTTTTTTGCCCGACCTTCCCGCGTGCGGTTGCTTGCAATCGGCTGCTTTTCGCCTTTGCCTTCGGTGAAGATCCTTTTTTCCGGCAATCCCTGCTGCACCAGAAACTCCCGAACCGCGCCGGCGCGCCGCTCGGACAGTTTCTGGTTGTACCCGTCGCTGCCGGTCCAGTCGGTGTGGCCTGTGGCCACCACCACCTCCAATGCCATCGATGACAGTTTCTGCGCAAGCTCTTGCAGCTTGCGCTTGCCGTCGGGCTTCAGTGTGGCCCGGTCGAAATCAAAATAAGCATCGGTGTCCAGCGTGATTTTCTCCGAGGCGGGCTGGCCAGCGTCAGCGCCCGTCGGAGCGATGGCAGCGGCCGTTGGCGATGTCGGCGCCGGTGGTACGACAACCGGTGCAGCTTCTGCCGCAGTTGCGGCAGGCGGGGCAGGGGTCTCTGCCGCCGGCGGTTCTGGCGCAACCGGAACAGGCGCAGGGCTGGGCGCGGGGGCGGGTACGGGCACCGCCTTCGCCAGCACGCCGTCACAACCCACCACGGTTGCCAGCGCCGGCGTCCAGCTGCCGGTACGCCAGCACTCGCCCTGACTGGAGCGGACCACGAAGCCGTTCGAGTCGGTCAGGTAGGCGGGGTTGCCGTGAGCGCTGATCGGGCCCATCGGACGCATGCCGGCCTCGGGTTCGGCAGCATACGCGCCGGAGATCGACAATGTGAGCAGAGCCAGCATGAAATTCGGTGCGGCGCGCATCGGGAAGCCTCCAGGATTTCCGGTCGAGTCCTGTCAGACCACGGTCCCCGGCAAGAAGTGCGCAAACTTCGGGAAAATCAAACAAGGCGACGAGGCCACCGGGCATGTCAGCACGGGAAACGGGCGGCGGGCGGGCAGGGGCTGCATGGTAGAATCACGGGTTTGCAGATCTCGTGCCGATCCAGTCTCTGGCGCGGCGTCCGAACACCGAATTCCGAGTCTTTTTATCAGCCTGTCTATGGATCAGTTCGCTAAAGAAACCATCCCCATTTCCCTCGAAGAGGAAATGCGCAAGAGCTATCTCGATTACGCGATGAGCGTGATCGTTGGCCGCGCGTTGCCTGACGTTCGGGATGGCCTGAAGCCGGTGCATCGCCGCGTGCTGTATGCGATGCACGAAACGAACAACGTATGGAACCGTCCCTACGTGAAGTGCGCGCGCGTGGTCGGCGAGGTGATGGGCAAGTACCACCCGCACGGCGACCAGGCCATTTATGACACGCTGGTTCGCATGGCGCAGGACTTCTCGCTGCGCTACACGCTGGTCGATGGTCAGGGTAACTTTGGCTCGATCGACGGCGACAACGCGGCGGCGATGCGTTACACCGAGTGCCGCCTCGACAAGATCTCGCAGGAACTGCTGGCCGACATCGACCAGGAAACCGTCGATTTCGTGCCGAACTACGACGGCAAGGAAAAGGAACCGTCGGTGCTGCCGACGCGCATCCCGAACCTGCTGATCAACGGCTCGTCCGGTATCGCGGTCGGCATGGCGACCAATATCCCGCCGCACAACATCAGCGAAGTGATCAACGGTGCGTTGCACCTGCTGAGC
>JACCDS011363006.1_pt1 | contig 73671 bp, 69 predicted proteins | sample 7446441 | NCBI WGS metagenome assembly JACCDS01 (sample SAMN15323445, study PRJNA562643) | freshwater metagenome | isolation source: river surface water | place: USA:Blue River Watershed | collected 2017-08-17
ATACTCAAACAACTTCATTTTTATAACAGAAAAATGATTGATATGATCTTCCAAGGATTGGTTAATATTTATAATTTGAACCAATTGATCAAATTAAATGAAGTAAAATCTCATTGATAATAACACAATTTTATTTTTAAATCATTGTGAAACAAGCTTGTAATATTTTTTCCTTTAGGAAGTATAAATCATTAAAATGAATTGATTGATATAACTTTATTTTTTTCATAGTTTTATTTTTAATTTTTTCAAAACAAACAGTACAGTACTAATTTATATTTTCTTTTTTTGAATATTAACTGATTCTTCCTTTAAAAGGATATGAGATAAATCTATAAATTCTGATATATGAGTAAATTCAGCTTGCACTTGTTTTTTTAAAGCAATTATTTGTACTCTTGCAGCGTGAGACGGTAAAAACCAATATGGTGTTTGCGGCATCGATGATTGTTCAAACATATCAACCATCCATTTAACATTAGAAACGTCCCACTCAGAAATATCTCCTGTAAATTGACTTTTTGAAAACATTCTGCTCATATCTTTTACGTTTACAACATTCCATTGAGAAATATCTTGGTTAAATTTTGATGCTGCAAACATTAAATTCATCTCTTCTACTTGAGAAACGTTCCATTGAGAGATATCTTGATTAAATTGACTATAATCAAACATAGACTGCATCTCAATAACATTCGAAGTATCCCATCTTGATATATCTCTATCAAATTGAGATGACATAAACATAAAAGACATATCTTTTACGGATGACACATCCCAATTAGAGATATCTTGATTGAAATCAGAATTTTGAAACATAGAAGACATATCAAAAACATGAGAGGTCTTCCAGGTAGAAATATCGCCATTAAATTTAGAATATCTAAACATATTCGCCATATATTCACAATTAGAAACATCCCACTGTGATATATTTCCGTTAAATAAAGACCTATTAAAAATATTTGAAAGATCTTTTATCTCAGAAACATCAATATGATTCAAGTCACATTCATTTCCATGAACTTTCATTGCTTTTTCAATCAAATATTTCAATTCTTCTTTTGTTTTAGGTTTAATCATTTCAATTTTTTGACAATATTTTTTTTCTTATCTTCATTGCCCAATAACTGACAAACGTTTTCTATATTGGCTATTCGGAAAAACGTGTGGAAAGTTAGTTGAAAAGATTCAAAAAAATACCCACAAATTTCAGCATCCGCACATTTTACGCAGAGCCTCTATATTTAACATTTCCATAACTGCCTCCAAAATTCATATTTAAGCATATATAAATAGATTTTTCAATTGCTTTCAATTACACTTAAATAAATCAAACATTTTGTCCCCTTAATAAATCTTAACATGGTTTAAATTCAGTTAGGTCCAAATTCACGAACATTTTTATCAATGGTTCTTCTAGATGTTTGACATCTTTTGCCTTCGTTGAGCTTTCAAAAATTTCCGAGAATTTTTTAATATAATGTTTACTCAAATCTAATAAATTTTCCATATTTTCCATTTTTTATTTTATATTAATTTTTTTATTAAACAAGTTGAATTTATTGGTAACTTAAAAAATTTGCAATATTAAATGATAAAAATTTTTATCATTCAATTCATACTCTTTTTATAGTACTGTCCAGTTTAACAATTGCTACGAATTTAGAAAATAAAAATTCATTAAAAAATTTTCATTAAGTGATGACTGAATGATTAATTTTTACATTTTGGAATCATTAAAGATATAAAGATGATTTATTTTCGTAAAAATTTAATTTAAATGAGTAACATATTTTTTAAAACAATCCAACTAGACAGTACTACTCTTTTAAATTCAGATTTGACAATTTTTCTATTTTTCAATAACATAATTATGAACTTTTAGGATAAGCATGTCAGATAAAAAAATGAATTTAACACCCAATGAAATCATTGGTTATCGTGTTGTACCTGATCAATGGAATTGGACTACTGTGGTTGTCAAAAAATATGGTAAAGACAGTAAATTCTGTGGTCAAGAATATAAAACTCCCATGACATATCATAAAAATATCAATGATGCCCTGAATTGGATTTTTGAACATGTCAGTAAGATGGAAGGTCAAAAATTACAAAAAGAAGTATTTGAAAACACAGGTCGAGTTGGTGATTTAAAATGTTTGGAAGCAGCTTTTGAAAAAGCAAAAATAGAAGTCAATCATGCTATTGAGGATTTAGAAAATCGATTAAAGAAATCAAATATTGTGGTAGATATTTATAAGACTGATAAATTGGTGCAAGAAACACTAAAGCCTTACTTTGATGACCAAGAATAAAAAAAAGCACTTCGGTGCTTTTTATCTTTGAATGAATTGTTCAGAATATGTATATGGTGATAATATTCTTTTCATTTTCTGATGAATTATTTTTGCTTTATCCTCATTATTCATCTCATGATTACAAGTAAATACGTCTACATATACTGTTTTATCCTCAGGCCATGTGTGTACACACACATGACTTTCTGCTAATAATATAGTAAAAGTAATACCTTGTGGTTCAAAGGTATGCTCAGACAAACCTACCACCGTTAAACCAACTTCTTCACAATATTTTTTAAAAAGTTGCGGCAACTCTTTTTCTTTCGAAAAGTCATATGTACAATGAGTCATTGTTGATACAATATGTAAACCTCTATGAATATTATTTTTATGCTTCATTTATTCCTCATGATATTGCGTATTTAACTTCAATGCATGAATATTTTTTTTAATTATCTCCATGTCTTTTTTTTCTTTCATTCCCATGTAAAAATATTGATATGTCCCGTAACATCTCATATATCGTCCGTAAATTAGATGATGTTCAAATAATTCATGCAATGAATTAATTTGATTCATAAAATGATGATGAAAAGTTTCAGGACAACCCACTTGTACTGTCATGATACCATGATTTGAGAGTTTTTCATAGCAATTTTTATAAAATGATGCAGTAAACAAGGGGTGAGAAGTCATATCATTTTCTGCTGGGTCATTTAAGTCCAAAGCAATAAAATCATATTGATGGTTTTCGTCCATGATTTTTAATGCATCTCTATATTGTGGATTAAATCGAGCATGAGAAAAAACATCAAAACCTTTATATTTAAAATGCTTCAACATCATGTTGGTGACTTCTACATCTATTTCAAACTGGTCTACCATTTTAAATGGATATTTTAACACTCTTTGAGCACACAATAAATCTCCACCACCAACAATTAATGCTCTATCATATTTTTTCAATGTTTGACATGCAGGATGCACCATCAGTTCATGATAAATATGCTCATCAAATTCTGCTACCATGATATAATCATCCAATACCAACGTTCTTCCCAATATTTCTAAATCATATACTTTGATATTTTGAAATGATGATTGAACTTCATCAATTTTTTTTCCATCAAATTGATGCCAATATCCATTGCTTATTTTAAATTCTATTTTCATAAAGACCTCACATAATCCAATAAATTTCCATGCACATGATTAATCTCATACTTTTTTATTTTTTGTTGATAATCATCAATGTCGTGATGATTTTTTTGAATTAAAACTTTTTTACCATTCATACTTAATTGTTTAAAATTTTCAATATAATCATCGACAAAAAAGTGTGGTTGCAGAACATCTAGATATTCTTTTTTTGGATTCACATCTTTCTTTTTTACTGGCGAAGCAATCACTGCATCGATATTCATTTTTAATTTTTTGAAATTTTCTTCTCTTGCTTGAACATGCTCTTCTGGAATTGCTGTGAGCACAATGATTTTATAGTTTTTTTCTTTCAAAATAGAAATAGCTTCATTGGCTCCTTCCAAAGCCATCATAGAATTCCATTGCTGAATAAATTCTTTTTTAAATTTTGTCATTTCTTCTTCAGAAAAATCAGGTAAACCAAAATATTTCAACGATAAATAAGATGTTGGAGAGACGACATGACACTGTCTTTCAAACATTTTTTCATAAGTTTCTTTAAATGCTTGATGATAATTTAATAAAACACCATCTGCATCTAACACACATAATTTCATACTTTATCCTTTTAATTTAACACTTAATTTAACATTGCTTTTTTATCATGTTATACACATGATGATAAAAAATGATGCTATTGCTAGCATCACTTTAATTATTTTTTTACCCATTTCAAGAGGTCATTTATGTGCTTTTATGCCACCATCAATTCTCTTATATGTTTTATCTCTTGCCTGCAATCGACTAATTTTCTCAGCAGCTTCACTCTTTAAATGTTGATATTCTTTTTTAGCTGCTTTTTTATTTACTGGCACATGATCACCGTCGAGTCCATCATCTTCGATGATATCACCTTCATAATCTTCAAGTCTGATTTTCATATTTTCCTCTTAATGTTTGTGGTTATGAACTGTTAAATTCATGTTTTAAATTTTATCACAAGATAACAATATGTCAATATAAATTGATAATATATCTGATGATAATATATTTAAAAAAATTGTTCAATCATCATCTCTTTCATGACGGTCATGACCTCTTTTTCTTCCTCTACCTCTATCACCTCTATCTCTTCTTTCATCATCGACAATCACTGGAGTTACAATAACGCTTGGAACAACTGGTCTAATAACTGGTGGTCTTACCACAGGATAATCATGTGCTGGTGCAACAACACAACCTTGTAATAACACTGTTGAGAATAATGGCAATAAAATTAATTTTGATTTCATGATTTCCTTTTTTTGATAAATAAAATGTAACTTATTTTTTTGAAAAATCAATATCAGATAAAAGATAATTTTTTATTATTTTATTTGACTTTATGATTTAAAAAGATATTGAATAAATAGGTAGCAAATACAAAATCGAAGATGAAAATTAACATTGATAATCTAACAAGTATCGATTCAAAACATGAATCATATGAAATTGAAAAAAATATATTCCGTCAAAATATTCATTATGATGAACCATACTTTAATTTATTTTTATGTTCATTACTGAAACCAAATGCTTTTGAGCTGATCTTAAATCATCTACAAAATCATCATTTAACACATGAAGAAATATTGGATATCATGATTTCTTCTGTTTGGTTAAAACATAAAGAAATTTTCAAATACTTTTTATTTGATAATTATAATCTATTGAAAGATAAAAATCTTTATATTGAGTTAGAAAAGATAAAGCATTATGATTATCAGGGCTATTTAAACTGTCATCTTTATATCAAGATTATTCAAGAACAAATGACGATTGCACAAATTGTTTTATTAAAAACAGGTGAATTGAATGAAATAGAAGACTGGAATCAATACAAATTCATTCATGATGATGTAAAGAAAATTACTAAAATCTAATATTCATCAAAAGATATGACAAGTTAATTCGAATTCACCAAAATAATACATATATTATACATATATTTATTGCAACTTTTTTTGTAATCTTTTAGACAATTAAAATAACCAGCTAAAGCTGGTTATTTTAATTGAAATTATATTTTTTTATTTCAATGCTTTTTGTATTTTAGCATCTAATTCAGCAACTTCTTCAAGTTTAAAACCTTGATGAGTTTCAAGGATATTTCCTTGTTTATCAATCAAAAATGATGAAGGCATAGACTTCACATTATATTGCTTGATGACTTGTTGATTTGAATCATACACCACTGTAAATTGAGCAGGCGTTGTTTTCAAAAAGTTTACTGCATCTTGCTTATTTTCATCAACGTTTACTGCAATCACTTTAAATCCTTGAGCGCCATATTTCTTTTGAAAATCATTCATTGCTGGAAATGATTGTTTACAAGGACCACACCATGAAGCCCAGAAATCAAGGTAAACAACTTGCCCCTTATAGTCTGATAAATTAATTTTGGCACCGTTATTATCTGTTAATGTGAAATTAGTAGCAGGAGCAGCAAAAGCTGTGCTGGAAATTGCTGTTAATGTTAAAACTGATAAACTCACTAATAATTTTTTAATCATTTTTACCTTTCATTGATTATGAATGATAAGATAATTTTATTTTTTTAATAATCAAGCTTTCGTTTAATTTTTAACAAATATTTAAGATTTCAAATCTTTCTTTTTATTTTTTTAATAGGCTCATCTACTATATTGCTCAAACCTATTTCCTTTTCAATCCAAGCTGTATTGAGAAAAATAACACTCGCAATAAAATCTTGTTTGAATTTTTCTTCATGTTCTCCAGAATAATGAAGTTGATTAAGAAAATTTAACCCTATATGACCAGAATTGAAAAAATTAGCTGTTAACATAATTATTTTCAAAATAGGATCATCTTTTATAATTTTTTGATCATTAACTAATTTTTTAGTTGCATCACGGCTATAAAAAGAAGAATCATAACTGTCAACATGATTATATTGAAAGATATAAGAAGTCATATCTTTATCTTGTATATTCGAAAAAATATGTCTAAAATAAGATAAATTCTTAATGTCAGCTTTTGTCATAAAATAATTGATGACTTTTTCTTCCCAATGATTAATAAGGTGGACTGCATTTTGTTTCTTATATTTTTCTATGATCTGAAAACATGATTTCCAATCTTCTTTTTCCATATACTGTAAAATCTTTTTTTGTACTCCATTTAAGACACAATTAGTATTTTTTTTCCATGATTGTTCGACATATTGCACCAGATCAAAAATAAAATCTTTTTCATGAATACTTTCGTTATAAAAAACTTGATGCAGCTCATAATTTTGAATAATTTTTAAATAAGTTTCTGATTTCATAATTTCTTTATTTTTTTCTTGATATTTTGTTGTTCCTGAATGTCTAATTCTTTTTGGATGAAATCACATATATAGTGATTAAACATATGATTTAAATTATTCACATCTACTTTGATTTTCTTTTTTTGAAAATAATCAAATAACTCATTTTTATCATTAATCAGATGATTAACTTCTTCAACAAAAGGCTTATTCTTAAATTCTGATAACCAATGTATTTTATCAAAAACAATCAAATTAGATAAGAAAAATATTTGATTTTCTTTGGTTTGGCTTAGATAAGATAATAATTCTGCTGACTTCTTGCATTCATTTTTAATAGCATACAATGAAGCAGTTTTTACTTTTTTCAAAAAAATAGCAGGATACATTTGAATATAATCAGCAATACTGTCATCACTTTTTCTCATGATTTTATTGATGTACTTCGATGATTGTGACATCAAAAATTCTTGTGATACTTTCAGAAAAGACAAAGAGTCAAGATTCTTTGTATCATGAGAATTCAATACATTAATCCAAATGGTTTCATTTTCTTTTTCGTTCAATGAAATCAATAACAACATATCTTTGATATTTTCTTTTTGATTGAAAATAAACGCTTGAGAAATTACATTGAATTTTTGTTGATGAGTTAAAAGTTTGAAAATATTTTTATCAAATTTTTGATTTTGATGTAACATTTCCAATGTTTTTTCATACAGTAAATATTGTTTTTTATCACTCATTGATTTATTATAAAATGAACTATTTAAAAATCAATCAGATAAGTAATATATATCAATAAAATTTATGCTAGTAAAGATTATAAAATCATAGATTCATATCAATGTTCATTTTGTAAAAATTCTTTTACATAATTTTTAGATAAGCTTTCATCATCATAGAAAAAGGGGTGTTCTTTTAAATATTGAAAAATTTCCTTAAAAAATAAACTCTTATCTTTTTCTAACCATTTTCTGATGGTCTCATAAGTCAACTCATCTTCTGTTTTAGCAATATTTTGTAATTTTTTTTTCTTTTGCTTCAATTCTTCTAAAATTAAAAATCTTTCTTGATAGACCTCTCCAAGATATTGAATCAAACTTTTGATATTTTCTCTTAAATAAATTAACTTTTCTTTCGTTTTGACTGATCCAAAAAAGTTGGAGTTGAAATCAAGCTCAAACACATCATAAAAACTTTCTTTAAGCATATCATCAGATACAATTAAAACTTGATTCTTTTGTTCAATTGGAATCGATTTTTCATCCAAAGAATAATAATTTAGCATATTAGATTTATAAATTTGTTCAATCATCTCCAATGAAATAATCTCTGGAAATATTTTGTTAAAATTTCTTAAATATTTTTCAATATTTTTATAATCAGAGAAAACTTTTGCATTTTTTAACATGGAGATATGATTGGTTGCACCACCTTGATTTAATAAATCAACAGTTTCTAGAGAAATACTCGTATTCAATCCTGATATTGCTTCATGTGCTCTTCCAATAATAAGCTGTAATGAATCAATCATTTCGTCTAATTGAGAAATTTCTTTTTTCTGCCAATTTTCACAGTAGCTTAACAAAAATCTATCATGATATTTAACTTTTTGTCTTTTTAATAAAAAAGAAGGACTTTTTTCTAATGTACTTTTGATTTTCTTGATACACATGGACAAATGACGAAGTATTTCCATTTCCATTCCATCATAATGTTCTCTCAGTTTCATTTTATTTTTTTTAAAAATGATTTTATGCTGAACCAATAATGCTTGTAATTCATGTTCGAAATTAATATACAATTCATTTGAAGGATTTTTTTCTAAATGAAAAGTTACCTCATTCATTTGATCTTTAATTTTTTTGAATTTATTTTTAGCCTCATGATAATCCAACAAATATATTTTATTTTGATCTACGACATGTTGCATCAAACGAAGCTCTTTTAAAAAGTCTTTTTCAATATCTACAATAAAAGGCAGCATATCCAATAATATTTTAACATACTCCCTTCTTTCATCAATAATTTCTTTTATTTGCATTGATTCAAACTAATTAACTCTTTCTAAATTAGACAATTTATTTTTTTTGTCAATGTGTTTTAAAAAAATTATGCAATTTTATGTTTATTTTTATAAATTACTTCCTGAGACAATATTTTCAATAATTCATTCACTTTTTCTTGATATTTAAATGATTTTGTTTTTTGTAAAGCACAACCATTTATTTTGAGTTTTTCAAAAAAATTGAAATCTTTACATTCTTCAATTTCTGTTAGCATAGAAGCATGACTTGATTGATTAAGATTGATAATCGAATTTTTTACTTCAAACTCATTCATTAAATGAACAATAAAATTTTGAATAGACTGTGTTACAGAAATATTATCAAAGTTTGCTGAATGAATTAACAATCCTTCAGAATCTAATGCAATGAATAAATATGTATCTTGTATGCTATTTTTTGATATAAAAATTTCCTTTTTATTTTTATCTAATGTTTTACTTCCCAAAGATAAAAATAATTCATCTTGCAGGTCGTAACGCTTAACCTCCATATAATGTATTTGTTTAAATTTTTTTTCTGCTTCTTGAGCCAGTGAAGGATATTTTGTATTTTTTTCTATTGAAAATTTATTAATACCCAAGTTAGCCACTACTTTTTCACAACACTTTAGAATTTCATCTATTTCCAAATGAATTAATAATGCACCATCTTTTTCAGCGCGTACTTTCAATGGAAAATAAAATTGACCAACAATATTTTTATTTTTTCTCTCTACAATCAATCCTGAAACTGAAGAAAAAACAAGTTTTTGATTTTTGAAATAACTATAATCACAATGCATTTCATATAATTGACTTGAATTAATTTCATTGTGTTGAATGAATGATTTATGAATATCTAATTCTTTCACTTTTGCTCCCTTTATGGCAATCATATCATTCTATCATGTATTTAATCAAAAACAAATACAGAAATTTGACTTTTGATTAAAAAATATTAATCAATCATGAAAAGGAGTATTCATGAAAAAATTATATGCCAATTTAGCTTTGGGAGGATTGTTCATCAGTTTACCATTTTTAAGTTATGCTAATGATATTAATAAGGGTCTACCTCCATCTGTTGATATGTTAAATTTAAACAATATGAGTTCATCTCAACCTGTTTTGAATTCTGCTCTTACACCGTCTACGAAAATTGACTCAAACTCCCAACAACCAGTTAAAAAATTGAGAAAAAAGAAAAAGATCAATGAAGAAAGTGTGAATTATATTAATTTAAGAAATTCAGAACAAGGATTCGAGAAAATTGAACACATAACATTAGAAAGATATAAACAAATCAAGAATATTGTTCGTAAAAATTCAGATAATATTTTATTCATTCAAAATAAAGCAACATATCTTGTTGAAGTATTCAACTATAAAGATAAACTCATTCATACATTAAAAATACAGCCAGCTTATCAAACAAGAGCAGAAGACACGACTGAGATTCCCTATATTGCTATTTGTATGAAAGAAGGAAGCAAGGTCTATAATGATTATGAAATTTTAGAAACTGGTTTGATTTTAGAAACTGGTTTTTCTGATCCTAAAAAAGTTGATAGATTCTTGTCAGTTGATTTTTCATTTTTATGGAAAATGGAGCAAGCCAACACAGGTGATTGCATGATTGATATTCCCAAGGTTTCTGAGAAAAAATTTATTGTCGATTTACCATTAATTTTATATGAAGAGCAAACCATGATGAAGGTTAGAGATTACAGAAGTAGATTGTTTAAATTCAAAGTCACTCGTTTAAAATAAAAAAAGCTCAATATGAGCTTTTTTTTAACAACCCCTTGAGAAAAATGTAGCTTGTTGTTTGCCTTGACTATCATAAACTGGTACAAAACCATGTAAAGGTAGGCTTGTTATGACTTTTTGCATTTCCAAAGTGCTTTTATCAAGATAAACATGATAAAAAGGTTTTTGATTAAAATACACAATTTCTTTAATCAAATATGGAATATCATAACATGTTATAGAAGATGATACTTTTATCATTTCTTCTCTCATCTGATCATCCACGAGTTGACATAAATTATCATTTTCTAAGCAAATTGACTCCATGCTGTGAAAAGTTGTGACAACATCTTGAAATAAAACGAATTCATCTTTTTTTGCTTTAACAAAGAAACTGTTTTTATCTGCTTTTATTTCAATCCACCAATCATCTTTTATTTTAACAGGTGACTTAAAAGAAACCATTTGAACAATACCTTCTTGAATTTCTTTTGCTAATATGGGAGTCATTGATTTTTTGAATTCAATTACATGATCTTCTAAACAATTAATACCCAATTCGATCATTTCAGAATTTTTCATTTGACATTCTATTTTTTTATCTATTTTTCTAATAAGACCTATTTTTTTACCATTTATTTTTTGATAAATATATTTATCTTTTAAGTCTGATTTCACAAAAACTTCAATATTCAAAGGTTGATAATTTTGTGATTCATATTGAATATTAGATTTTTTCTCAGTATTGTGTGCATATACAGATAAAAAGCTTAGTTGCAAAACTAAAAGAAAAACAAGTTTTTTCATAAAGACTCCATTTCTAAAATTAATAATAAAAAAAATTTAATTTGCAAGTTTTTCTTTGCTTTATTTATAAAATAAAAAATGCTGAAAACAGCATTTCTTTAATTAAAATCTTTTCAAAGATTTTTTAGTTTTTACTTTTAGAGCATTTATTTCTTTATCTGAATAATCTAAAATCTCTTGTAAATCAATCAGATTAACTTGGTTTTCTGTGTTTTCTTTTTTAAACACATAATGTTTTTTATCTTCATCCAAAGTAACCCCACTATCACTCCATAAAGCTTTGACAAGAGATTGTTCATTATGAACTACAGATAATAAATCATAAACGGAAGGCTGTTGCTTTAAATAGTTAATAAAAACTGGCATTTTCTCTGATAAAGACTTTTCATTTGATTTTGCAGAGGTGACTTTCGCATTCAAATTTACATCCATGTAAACTAATTTTCTTTCTTGTAAATCAATATAAGCTACAAATTTTGCTAAATCTTCATCTTTCAAAGGAAATACCATTTGTGCTCTATTAGGTTCATAGATTTTTCCTTTTTCGGCATTCTCCCCCCACTGCAATGTTGCCATCACATCTTGTGCATCAGAAAATTTGATACGAGAAAAACCTAAAACATTCCATACAGCATATCTTTTCCCTTCTGCCAAACATTTATCAATATAAATATCAATCATTTGACAAGCTTTTCCTTGCATATCTTTTGAATTAGTTGGATCTCCTGAAAAAACTGCACAACTGTTATTGATATGAGTAGAATCCCAGCAAATAGTTTGAGTTGGATTCCAGTTACTGTCAAAAAAGTTCCAACCATTATCAAACCATACGCTTCTAGATGATTTTTGTTGCCAATAACTCGCTGTTCTTAAAAAATTCATCTCAGCAGGAATATCAAAAGATGTGCCTCTTCCATAAGCTGCTAATTTTTGTTGACCTGATTGAATTTTATTGTCTTTTAATTTTTCATCAACATCAATTCCATCAGGAAATAAAACATCTAATCTATATTTTATTTTTTGTTCAATTTTTTGAATCAGACTATATTTGAACTCTTCACTGAATTTAACTTTTTGATTGTCAATGATTTGTGCCTTTTTCCAAGATCCTTGTGGTGTGACCAATAGTTCAGAAGTATCATTGATATTTTCTACATATTTCTTGAATTTAATCAATTGAGCATTGGTTAAATCTGCCATTGCAATTTCAAAAAAATCCAATATTTTTGTTTTCCCTTCATCATTTTGTCCCAACTTAGAATAAATTTGATGAAATTTTCTCAATAATTCTCCCGGTCTTGTAACAAGAAGGTCCAAAACCTCTGTTTTATTATCAGCCAACAATCCTTCTACTTTTGAATTAAAAGAAGTTAATTTATCTTGATACAATGCGTCATATACTTTTTGAACATTTTTAAAATTATAATCTCCTGGATGTAAAGAATGTAAAAATCTTTTAAATAATTCAGGTCTTGCTGCAACATCATCATTTAAATTGGTTGCATCTTCCAAAAATGACAAAAACAATTTTCTTTCTTTTCTGGAGAAATTTTTGAACTTAGGATTTTTCTTCAATCCAATATCTTGTTCAGATAAACCAGATGCTAATCTCAAAACATCGGTTGCACTGTTAAAAACAAAAACATCTTTTAATTTATCAGCAGTTAATTGAGAGTTAACTGGATGATTCTTAGTTTTATCCAATAAGGTTTTTACAAATTCAATAGCATTTTCCTTGAATGAGAAATCACTGATATTTATCTTTTGATACTTTGCATTTTCGATGATTTCTGTTTGGTAAGTATCTACAAGAAAAATCATATTTTCTTTTTGTTTATCTGTCCAACCTTTATTAATTTTTTGATAACTTTTTAAAATTCCCTGTAATGTCTCATCGACTTGATTGCTTGCAATACTATTAATGGTTTTTAATTTCAAAGAATCAAAGTGGGCTGCTCTAGGTTTTTCCTCTTGTGTAAACAATTGATTATCAAACCCCACATACATCAATATTTGTTTAACCCAATAAGTTGCATGATCCATATCTAAAACTTCTTTAGGAAAGTTTTTATAGACCACATATTTATCCATTTGTTTATCATCACCTGTTATTTTCTTGAAAGTAGGTTCAATGCCTTCCCAAAATTTTTCTAAATCTTTAGATGAATAAGTTTTCAAAACTTCTACAAGCTCTTTTGAAGGAGCATATCCATAATAAGTCATATTTGAGAATATGGTGCCTAATGCAGTTTGGTTGTTGGTATTTTCTTTTGATTTTTTATCAGCGATGATATACTGATTTTGTAATAAAATTTCATGTTTCATATTCTATTCCTTAAAAAAAAGGATAGAAAAAATAGTCAATATATTTGAATCAATTTTATTTTATTTGTTAAATTATGTGTTAAAATTTGATAAATATTTTATTCGGAAAGTGAATAACCATTTTATTCTAGCCGTTCCAATCAATTTTAATTAAAGAAAAAATATTGTCAATTTATTTCATCAAAATAAATTATTTTGCATGAATGAATTTGGCTATTCAGAAAAACGTGTGGAAAGTTTGTTGAAAAAATTCATTGATTGAATCTTAAAATATGAGTTAAAAATTCTTGACTACATCAGCTAAATACGATATCATTTGCATCAATTAACGAGACAAGGATTGAAGATGTCAAAAAATTACTGTTCATTGTGTGGTAAGGCTGATTCTGATGTGAAAGACATGATTGCAAGTGGCAACGTTTTTATTTGCAATGAATGTATTGATGCTTGCCATCAGATGATTCATGAAGGAAAAGATGAGAAGATTGCACATAAATCTTCTGAGCATTCAACTCCTACTCCCAAAGAAATTGTAGCACATCTTGACCAGTACATTATTGGTCAATCTAAAGCAAAACGCACCATTGCGATTGCAGTGGCAAACCATTACAAACGTTTGAATCATCCTGAAATTCAAAATGTTGAATTAAGTAAAAGCAATCTTTTGATGATTGGACCCACTGGTAGCGGAAAAACATTGATTGCACAAAGTATTGCAAGAATGCTGGATGTCCCTATTGCGATTGCAGACGCAACAAGTTTAACTCAAGCTGGTTATGTTGGTGATGATGTTGAAACCATCTTACAAAAGCTTTTGATGAATGCCAATGGCGATGTCAAGAAAGCTGAGAGAGGCATTATTTTTATTGATGAAGTTGATAAAATTGCAAAAAGAGGTGCTGGTGCATCCATTACCAGAGATGTCTCTGGCGAAGGAGTTCAACAAGCATTACTGAAAATTATTGAAGGCTCTCAAGTTCGTGTGCCCATTACAGCTAATCGAAAAGCTCCTGGCTCACAAGTAGAATACATGGATACGAAAGATATTCTTTTTATTTGTGCTGGTGCATTTGTTGGCTTGAATGAGATTGTTTCTGCTAAAGAAAAACCTACCAGTATTGGATTTCAAAGAAATGAAGTAGTTGTTGATGAAAAGCAAAAATCTTTTTATGAAAAACTTGAGCATCAAGTAACACCTGAGGCTTTGACACAATTTGGTCTTATTCCTGAATTTATTGGTCGCCTTCCTGTTGTTTGTTCCCTACAAGAGCTTGATGTGACAGCTCTGAAGCAAATTTTGGTTGAGCCTAAAAATTCGTTGATTAAACAATACAGCGCACTTTTTTCTCTAGAAGATGTCTCTCTTCATTTCGAAGACAGTGCTATTGAGCAAATTGCTGAACTTGCCATCAAACAAAAAACAGGTGCTCGTGGACTCAGAAGTATTTTGGAAGAAGTTTTAAGTGACATCATGTTTGAACTCAATGAGCACGCAGGAAAGAAAATTGTCATTTCTGATATTTACGATATCAATATAAAAGACTTTGTATAAAAAAAAGAGCCTCGTGCTCTTTTTTTTTTAATTTATACTTGATTTTTTATTTTTATTTTTTAAATCAAAGAATAAAAATAAAAAATATGAAAAACATCTTTAAATTATTAAAAACCCCCATTCGCTTTCTTTTTCCCAAATGTGGAATGCAATATGAAAATGATTTAGAATTTAATCGACTGTTATTTAAATCATTTTCAGAAAAAATAAAATTAAGATGGGCCATCATCAGCCTTATTTTCATTCTTTTTCAAAATTTATTGATTTATAATATTGAAATTATATACCAGGGAATTTCTTATTACTATTTATCTTTCACTCAGAATACTTTGTTAACCAAGGTAGGCACCGAAGGTCTTCTTCCTTATTATTGGCTCAATGTACAATCTATGTCATCAATAAGCTTACATGAATATGTACAACATTTTCATCATCAAATCAGCAATCATCATCATTTATTGAATTCTTTCAGTCTTTATTTTTCTGAGTTTCTTTATTTCATGCAAAATAATTTACAATTTTGCTATAATCATTTTAAAGAATTTGAAACCTTTTCATTTCTGTCTTCTTTTATCTTTGGAATGACTGCTCTTTTTTTTGCTGGCATTGAATATATTGTCAGTTTACCTGAAGATAAAGCACAACATGCATATGAAACAATTAGTGGAGATAAAAGATAATCAATGTCAATTTGAGAAAATAATTTAATTAAAAAATCACTTGCTTTTTTAAATTATTTTTATTAAATTAATCAAAATAACAAAAATGTTCATTGTTAACTTATGAAAAATCCAATATCTATTCGAGATTCATCTAATCCAGTCACACTAGCACATGAAATGGTTGCTAGAGATGAACAACAAATTGGTATTTTCTTCGCTTCATTTGCGATTCAATACTTGCTTCATAAAGATTTGTTACAGGTAGAGTTTATTGAACCAAAATTTTTGAATTTGTTTCATGAAATTGAAATTACTGCTTCTCAAAGAGTTTTTATTAAAAACTTAATCTCCACACGTAAATTTGTCAAAGTACTTGAAGAATTAAGAAGCTTCTTTTTAGAATATAAAATGGAGTTCTTGGAAAATAGAATTGAAAAACAACCCTACTATTTATTTTTAAGTAAAATTAATAAAAGTTTTTTGATCAGACAGATATTTAAGCATTCTGAACCAGTGCTGGAGAAATTTCAATTTCTAGATGATTATATGAAAAAAGATATTCATGAGCTTGATTTCAATGAATTATATGGAAAAATCTACAATTTCAGTATTGAACAACAAATTTTAATTTTAGCAAGATTGTTTTCTAATATGGATGATGAATATATACAAAAAAGAAAAACAATCCTCAATAGTTTTGATGAAAACATTCAAAGAACAAAAGATGAAATGAAAAGAAATCGTGAAAGATACTCAATTAAAGAGTTTAACAACATTGTTTTATTTGAACATTTTATCAATCATTATAAAAAATAAATCCTAAATTTTTATTTAGGATTTATTTTTTAACCTTTAAAATACATTTTCATTATTTTTTTCTTTTCCATGTCCAAACTTTCAATGCTCATTTTTTCCTCTTCATATTCTTTTTCTTCCATTTCTTTTTTGAATTGCTCTTCGTGCTGTATACTATCATGAGCTTGATGAACAGTTTCTTGATTAATTGGGACAGCCTCAGGAGTTAACTGATTTTGAAGATATATTTGAGTCACCTGATGATGTTGAATATGTGAGTCATTGATTTTTTTCACCATTTCCTTGGTTACTTCTATTAATTGTGTATGCATGATACCTAATGTTTTCTGATACATCTGTTCATTTTTCCATTCTGTTTTTTCCAACAAATTTGCCATTTCATGGTTTTGTAAATCATGAACGAATATTTGCAATGTTTCTTTAAAATTATTTTTGAATTTTGTTTCAAAGAAAAATTTTGTTTCATGGTCGGCCAAATGAGATACCTTATAATATTTTTCAAAAACTTTTTCAAAAAAATTTATTTCTTCTTTGAATTGATTCAATGTATTTTTTTGACTTGACTCCTTGATGTAAAGCTCTGCTTTTTTCAATACACTTAAAACATCTTCAAAATCAAATTTTACTTTTTGAATATTTTCTATTTTAATTTGATTTCTTTTTTCTTTTTTATCAAAATATAGAGCAATATCACCATTCGCGGCAATTTCTAATTCTTTAATAGATTTTATTTTTAACCAACGATTTAAAGACCAAAAACTTTGGAAACTTTTTGAAGTTTGCACAACAAATGGCATATCTTTTTTAGTGTGTTGCACAAAAGTTTTATTATCCACAGTCAGGTTTTGTATTTCTTTAGGCATTGCATTATATAATTTTACCAATGTTGGAAAAATTCTTTTATAAGAATTTTCTTTAAAAATTTTTAATATTGGCCCTTCTGGATTTTTTTCTAAATCAAAAGACTCACCTAAATAATTTATATTGCCTGTTGAATTAGAAAAATTATCTAAAAATTTTCCTATTTGATTATTCAATAAATCATTATCATAAATAAACATATTTTGAGATTGCATATTCACAATATATTTAGATTGCGCTATTTTTTCCAAAGTTTTAAATACACCTAAATGATTGAGATAAACATCTGTATTATTCATATTATATTGATGATGCATCAAACAAGCTTCTATGATGCTTTTATCAGATATTTTATGATATTCTACAAAATCTTTTAAGCAATAATTTAAAATAAATGATTTTTCATAATATATGGTTGTTTCTTCATATATATTGAATAAAATATCAACAAAATTTTCATGATTCATCAAAGGATTTTTGGCTTGTTGATAAATCAGATTGCTTAAAGAAGATTCATTTTTAGCCATTACCTTAAAAATGTTTTTGTAAAAATCATAAGATTCTTCCAAATTTAAACCATCAGATAAAAAAAGCACATCTGATATATTAATTTTTTTTAATAAATCTGTTTTCCCTTGAATCACATCTTGTTGAATTTCTTTTTTTAAAGATAAAAGAAAATCTTTTTGATGAAGCAATAGATTTGGAAATTGTACTAGATTTTCTTTAAGAAAAAAGATTTTATCTTGATAATTAGATGAATTGATAATTCCTTCTTTTAATAACGTGCCAGTAATTTCACAAGAGTATTTATCTAAAGAAAAATTTTTCCAAATCGCTTTAAAAACCTTCTCTTTTTGATGAGCATCTAACCATTTAGATTTGAGCAATCTCATATTGTCTTTATCATACAAATTATATGTTTTTTTATTTTTCTTATACAAAAGATTAACTACGTACATGAAATCATCGTGAGTCACATATTTCTCATCATGATTTGTTTTTTGTTCATGAATATAATGAAGAAAATTAAAAAGATTAGTTGGAGTAAATTTATCTAATTTTTCTAATAATATTTTTTTTGAATCTTGATTTTTAAAGTATGATAATAATAATGCATGGTTATTTTTCAATACATCAACATTCAATAATCTGTCAAGACCTTTAATGATTTTCTCATCAGAATTTTTATGTAAATTAAGCATGAGATTTTCAAAAATAAAATCAAAAGAAGATGAATTTTTTTTATAATCATTAGACTTTTTTGCCATGAATACATAAAATGTATCCGTACCAATAAAATCAATCAAATTTTTTTGATAAAAATCAAAAACACTTTTTCCTTCAATCTTATGAGAATAAGCTTTATTGAAATAATAAATATCCATGATATTTTCTGCTTTTTCATAAATGGCCTGATTCCATAAAAATAGTTTCTGTGGATCTGAAGAAGCATGAAAAATCTTCCAATCAAGATTTTTAAAAGTTGAAGTTTTACTAATAATCATACTAATCATAATTTAGCTTTCACTTTATTTTTAGGCTTGTAATTGACACCATAACAGAGTTTTTCATCAACATATACTTCTTTATCATGAGCCAATAAAAGCAGTTCAATTTCTTTCAAGCATTCATCTCTTCCTCCACCGATTAGTTCAATTGATTTTATTTTCTCATTTAAAATTAATTTTGTATTAAAATCAGGCCAGAAAATATTTTCTTCTGTTAATTTGACGTTATGAGGAATTTTTTGTCCACATATATTTCTCCATTGATATTCACAGAATTCTCTACTATCTTTTAGATTGTTTTTTGTCATTTCTTGAATAGCTCTTATGACTATTTCATCTGAAACATGCACATCCATCCAATTTCTAAAATAACCATAAGATTTACTGATGAATTGTATTTCATTTAATTTTTTCTGATCCAATCCGTGCTCCAATAAATAATATTGAACCTGCTCAAGAGAATCTAAGTCCAACTCTTTTCCAACAAAAAAAAATATGACTGGTTTTTTGCTTTTATTAATTTTATCAACCACTTGCTCAACAATATCAAGACATCCATGATGATAAGCTGGTTGTACATCAATGACCATTAAAATATCTGTTTGATTAAGTTTAAAATTGCTTTTTTGTTCTCTATGTTTTTCAATGACTTCACCATTTGCACCTAGAGAAAAAAAATCCTCCATCTTCATATTATCATCCTTATTTTTTCATCATTTTATTATAGTATGAAGCTTTACAAAGTCAATTTATAAGAGAATTATCTTGTACTTTCCAACTTGATTTTTAAGATAATTTTGCTGATTTTGTTAATAAAAATCATTATTTTTATATATTCAAAATTTTTTCAAACCAGAGAGTATCATGATTCATAATCATTCAATAAAAATATGAATAAATCCGTCTTATAGTGAATGAAAATTAAACTGAACCATTAAAGGATTTCATGATGATTTCTATCATTTTCAAATTGACTTTTTTAGATGAATTTTATAATATAATTGATGTTAATAAAAGATATATTTTATGAGTTATCAGATTACAAAAGAACAAAAACAAAAAGTTGAAACTAAAATCATTGAATGTGTTGATAAAATCAATGATATTTATCAAATTGATTTACAGTATCCTGCTTTTGACTTTAGACTAAAAGGTGGTGTAGCAGGTGTAGCACGCTCAGGAGAAATGGATGTAAGTTTTAATGACTATATTTTTCATCACAACTTTGAAGAGGCTCTTGCAGAAGTAGTGCCTCATGAAATTGCTCACTTAGGTGTTTTTCAAAAATCAAAAATTGAAAACAGACCATTTCCTCCAGGTCATGGTGCTTCTTGGAAATTGATGATGCATACACTAGGAGTTGCACCAAGACAATATCACCACTTAGGAATTGACGATAATTTCAAAAAAACAGTTCAACAAAAAATCTATGAATATATTTGTTTATGTCCTGAGAAAAAGATTTTTCCAGAATTTGAACATAGAAGAATAGAAAATGGACATAGATTGGGGAGAGTATTTGTTTGTCCCACATGTAAAGTAACTTTAAAAAATGGTCAAAGACAACTTCCACAACATCTCTTAAAAGCATCTCATGGAAAATAAAATTTTATTGGTTGTTGATATTGACCAAACTATAGCAGATAACTCTCATCGAGTACATTTATTACCTGACTGGAATGCATTTTTTCAAGAATGTGATAAAGATATACCTATTTACTCAATGATTCAAGCCATTTATTCTTACAAATCACATGAAAAAATAGATATGATTTTCATAAGCTCTCGCTCGGATGATAAAGATACCAGTGAGAAAACACGAAAATGGTTAGATGATATTGGTTTTGACAATCCATTATTTTTGAGGCCAAGATTTTCAAAAACTGCTAATTTCAAAGAAAATGCTTTAGAAAATTATAAAAGAGATGAACATGTTGATGTGATCATCATTGATGACGAAATCAAAGTGATAGATAGACTCAAAAATAAGTATAAAACAATTCTTGTTAAAGCAGACAATGAATACATAGATACCATTGCTGAATTGACGCATACCATTGAAAGTTCATTGAAAAACTTAGAAAAAAAGAGCATAAAACCATAGACAAAAGATATTGTTTTATCATATAATTCTTCTTATTCATTAAGGAGTGTTTATGATGGTTCCAATGGTCATTGAGCGTACTGGTAATTCTGAGCGAGCATACGATATTTACAGTCGCCTTTTAAAAGAAAGAACAATCTTCATGGTTGGTCAAGTTGAAGACCATATGGCCAATTTGATTGTTGCACAAATGTTGTTTCTAGAGGCTGAAGATCATCAAAAGCCCATCAATCTTTATATCAATTCTCCAGGTGGTTCAGTCACCGCTGGTCTTTCGATTTATGACACGATGAAGTATTTGAGTTGCCCTGTGAATACACTTTGCTTAGGTCAAGCAGCTAGTATGGGAGCCTTTATTCTCAGCTCAGGTGAAAAACGTCGCGCACTTCCTAATGCACGCATCATGATTCATCAGCCTCTTGGGGGAGCACAAGGTCAAGCAACTGATATGGTGATTACTGTCAATGAAATTTTGCGCATGAAAGAAAATCTCACTCGTATTTTAGCAAAAAACAGTAAGCAAACCTACGAGAAAGTTCTTGCAGATTGTGAACGAGATAATTTTATGTCAGCACAACAAGCACTTGCCTATGGTTTGATTGATGAAATCGTAGAAGTTCAAAATACAAAACGATAAGAAAAAGAGCGTAAGCTCTTTTTTTTTATCGTTGTTTTTTCCCAAAAGATAAGTGTATAATACACCTTAATGTCATTAGAATGATGGGTAATTTTCTATATCTATTCAATGCAAAAAATAGAGTATCATATACAAGAAAAGAGTAAATAAGTATCATAAGAATATCATCATTCTTGGGTCAATGACACCATCTTGAGAAACATAAATGGGTAAATCTTTTTGATCATTCCACATTAATTTACACATGAATCCATTTTTTGTTAGATGTTTTATTTTGGGCAAACATTCCAATCTAATCATTTGGTCTTTTTTTATTTTTCTTAAATTCAACAAAGGTTGTCTTACCCATACTTTCAAAACATCTCCAGGCTCTAATTGCAAATAGGCTTCTTCGTGAATTTCAAAAAAAGAAGCAAAACCAGACAATGAAGAAACTTGACTGGCATTTTTCCAAGATTGACATTTAATTTGTTGATACAAATTATCATGACCGCATTCTTGTGCATGAGAATATCGCACATATGCAGAAAATAAAAAAAATAGAAGAAAAAAATGAATAAATTTTCTTAAAAAAGGATTAATTTTTGCAATAATCATAATCTTTTTTAGCAACTATTTTTTGAATCAAAGTTGGTAACAACATAGATTTTGTCATTTTTTTCACACTATCATGAAATAACCAATAAAAAGCAAAATACTTCAATGAAATTTCTTGTTTTGAATAAGGATTATTAAATTCCATGACATAAGCTTGCTCTATTTGTGCTTTTTGATTGAATAAATAGACAGAAAAATCAACATTAATTAAATCTGTTTTTCTTCTTTTGTCAATTTCAAATTGTTGATGATATTGCAAACCATCTTGTGTTTTCAATGTAAGAATATATTTTGTCATATGATTTTTCCTTTATTTTAAATTAAATAAGATATCATTTTTGTCAAGCATTTTGAGTCATTACAAGCATGATATTTTTGATTTAATGCTTGTAATAAGCGCAATTATTCAATCTGATTTGTATTGACAAAAGAAAATAGATTTATTAATGTTATTCATTAAAATAAAAGGATGTTTATGAATCAGCAAATAAAAGCGATGTTATTAGAAAGATCTGATAATTATCAAAAAGAATTTGAAAATTTTCCTGAAAAACAAGACCCTTCAGCTGTGTTCGAGCATGAATGTGTATATTATTTAGAGCCTTTAAGTAAATTCATTGTACCTCTTTTGGCAAGAACATTAATTGAAGATAAAAATGACACATTAGAAAACTATCTTCCATTCATTATTCATAGATACCATGATTCTGTAAAGAAAGATATTGATGCTTATAAAAATGGTGAAGATGCTTTTAGTAAAAAAAACAGTAAACAAATATTAACATCTTACAATACTCAAGTTTTAGCTTATAATAATGGAACAAGCTCACAGAAAGATGCTTTTGTGATTGATTTTATCAAATTTCATTATCAAACCTTAGAGCAAATTGCTGAGCGTAATCCTGCTATTGCATTAGAGACTATTGCTAAGCTTAGAACACCAAAGCTGCAATATTATTTCTTGCAACAAGAAACTGTGATTGAGCCCATCAAAGAATTGATGCAAAATGATTGGTTAAAATCAGATTGGTCTAAATGGTTGGATAAATACTTTTGTTATCCTCGCACCAAAGATTTCGATGAATATTTTAATAAATGGATTGGTAGAGAGCATTTACATGTCAAAATGTGCAAACCATTATTTGATACTTATTATGATCAAGTAAAAATTTGGTTAAAAAACATGGAAAAGAAAAAAGAGCAAATGCTCAAATAATCAAATTTTTCTACTATTCATTTTTTTATTATCATCATTCAAATGACCTAAAGCCTCTTCTATATCAGAGGCTTCTTTCATGGTTGGTAAAACTTTCATGATTTCATCTCTTCTTGCCCATAAACGATAACCATCACTTTTTGCAATTGTAATGGAGCCAGGAATATTAAAATGTCCCTCACAAAAACATCTCATGCAAGAAGCAGGAAACGCTGTGCAATCTCCACAATGCATCTCATCTAACGATAGAATCATTTTATTTAATTCCTTGATGGTTTTTTCAACCAATGGAATAGGATTTTTTTGAGTTGATTCAAAGAAAATATTTTGTCTGATTAAATCAGTCATTTTATTTTCAAATTGATTCAATTTTGATTCGCTGACTAAAGATTTTTCTGATAAATATTTTCGATATGCATTCATATAATCATATAATATCAAAGAAATATCTTTGATAAATTCAAAATGATCAGATATTTTATTCACTATATGAATTTTTGTTTTGTTTTCAGTGTCATCATGCCATGAAAAAGAGTAATTGGTATCGACCATGATATTTATAAAGAATTTTTGAACATCTAATTCAAGAGATTCATAAATTGTTTGTGTAGCCACTTTAATAATATAAAGAAAGGATTCAATTGATGAGAAAAAATCATCTTCTTGCAGCATTTTTTGATGTGCTTTTTTAATTTCACATAACAGGCTTGGATGAAAATAAAAATTATTTTCTTGATAACCAGATGTAAAAATATTCTTAATAGATTGTAAGAATTGAGGAGTGACTTGATTTTTATAAATCAAATGAGGATTTTTTTCATAAATATTCACATAATCGTTTTCAGATTCAATCAAATTCCAATCCGACAATATTTCTTTATGGTGGGTAAAAATCTTTTTAGTCATCTCTTCAATCACCAATATTTGTTCAAATGAATTAAAGCAATTGACATATCCATTATCCAAAATTTGCGCAATGAAACCACACCAATAATCTTTATCTTTTAAATCAACTTTTGGAGGATGTAAGATTGCATCAATTTCTGATAATTCTTTTTTAATTTGACGATAATTTTCAACATGACTCATAATTTTATTTTTTTGTTAATAGGAGCATCATTATAATTCATTTGTTTAGAGATGTCTTCAAAATCTTGTAAAGATTGCAATAAAGTCTTTGCAAATATTAAATTTTTAACCTCATCATCATAAGAAATAAATAAAGGATTAAATTGAATTTTTTTATTGATTTTTTGCATTCTTTTAATAGATGTTATTAAATGCTCTTCTACTAAATGATGCTCCTTCATCATATTTTCCATCAAGAGTATATTTTTTTGATACATTGCTCCCAAAATAAAAAAAGAAGAAAGAAATGTTCTTTGATTCATATTTTCAAAATTTAAAATTTGATTATCTTTTATCATCGGTATAAATGTTTGACATGCCGATAAATCAAAATTTTTAATGAAAGAAATTCTGTTATTGTCATAAAAAATAAAATCAATTGGTTTTTTAAACTTTTCAGATTTTAATTTAACAATGAATTTTTTATCAGGTAGATTAATATATGATTCAATCCCATTTTCGTCATGTTCTCTTGGAATGACATTTTTTTTAAAATTCAAATAAGATTGTATATCAGTAAATTTTGTACCATGATAATAAAAGCTGTCAAGGACATTATTTTTTTCAAAAATCATTAAAAAACATTTGAAATATAAATCTAAATAATCTTTTTCATAAAAATTATCTTGTTTGACATCAATACCATATTTGTTTAATTGTTGTGTTGAAAAATGATACTTTAAAACCTCACCATCTAAAGCATGTAGATCGGCGGCTAACATTTGAGTATTGATGATAAAATCATGATCTTTAACAAACGGTTCATCCATCAACAGGGCATCTCTTACTGCTCCACCTGCAATATCAATATCATAGCGCCTTAAAATATTTTTAAACGGCAGTATCATTTGATGCAAAGCGGTTGCATCATCATGCATAGCTTGCCAAGAAGATATTTTTTTTTCATTAAAAAAAACTTCATCTTTTGTTAAGTTAATAATGGTATTAGAAACCAATTGACTCCACTCAACATCTGATAATTCATGAGCTGACATTTTTTCTAAAATTCCATCTTTTTCAAAATAAAAATTTTGCAATTCATATTTTGATACATCATGTATTCCATGTAAATAGGTATGTTTGCTCATTATTTCATTTTTTGTTTAATGATTTTTTGATTCATATTATCTAATGGAGAAAAAATATCATTTAAAAATTCATTTTCAGTCATGATTTTAACCCCCAATTGTTGCGCAGCTTGCTGCAATTTATCATTATCATTGATTTCATTGACGAGCATTAACTTTAAATCTGCTGATACTGAATTTTTTACATCAATATCAAAAGATGATGAAAAAAATGTTTTGATATCGCTTAAAGAAGCATTCATTTTACTTGCAACCATCACAGATGAATATTGCTCTTTAAAATCTAATAATTTTTCCATCACCGAAACAATATTTTTGGAAAAATCTTCCGTTGCATGTTTTATCGTATATCTATCTAGTTCAAAAATATCACAAGGCATAGCATTTTCAATCACAAATAGTTGTTGCCACAAAAAAGAGGGGTGAAATGCGCCTTCTTTGCACCAAGCATAAAATTTAAAATCATCACTGATTTCATTTTGAAAAAAATTCAAATTATCAAATAAATGTGCATCTCCAATACGATAAACACCACTTACTTTATTCTTTTCAATCCATTGTGAAATGAAACGACTTGCCACCAAAGCATCATCTGCTATTGAATCTAATAATGGGTCAATGACTAAAAATTCTTGACTTAATTTTTTAGTAAAAATAATACCACCTACATCTTCATCCGATAGAGTTAATTGACTTAATTTTTTATCTTGAGCCCCCAAATAACCTTTATAATCTTTCATGAATGAATCATATAAAGAAATTGGCAAGGCAAATAAATCTCCATCAAATGAATGAGAAAATTTTTCTTGAATTTCTTTTTTTGTTATTGTTTGTTCAGATAAAAATATACAATCATCAAAATTATCTATCATAGATCCTAATTTTACTTTTTGAATTTGATTAAACATGTTTCACCCATTTTTTAATTTTATTATAATTTCAATTTTTTAACTTCTAGACCTAATGATTCTTTAGCTTGTGTAATCAGTCTTTTCTCTTTTGGCTCCAAATTAACATGTGAATCCAATGTATAATTTTCCAATACTTTTCTCCCTAAAGTTTCCAACTGAGGTTGTTGAATTAAATCATTTTCTTTTAACCATAAATAAGTATTGCAAACATCCAATATAAACTTCTTTTGTAAATCTTTAGCAATCGTTGTGGTCAACCAGAAATTTTTATCACCTGCCAAAATTTCAAAAGCATGAACAGTGCATTGCTCTAACAACATGATTTTTTCTTTAGCATTCATGTTTTGTAATACTTTACCCCCATCATCATTAAAGAATTGAACCTTCGTCTTACCAATGGTATTTTTATAAAAATCCATATCATCGATATCACTGATGGTAAATACTTGTAATGCACCTAAAATATTAATCGCATTAATAGAATCTTTATTTAAACCTGCTAATTGCAACAAGGAGCTTTTTGAAGGACGCCCTCTTTTCTTTGGCTGAACATTAAAACGCACCAAACTATCACAGTATATATAAGGATTGACATTTGTTTTCAACTTTTTTTCCAAAGATTTAGTATATTTGAATAATTGCTGTTGTGATTCTGTATTGGTTAAGCTGGTTACACAAATTAAACCATAATCTCCATTATTTTCCTTGAATACCAAATCTGTTGCTCTTGATTTTCCAGAATTAAAAATCATTTTTCCATCTTTGTTCATATTGATAATAGATTCTGCAATGATGTACATTTCACCTTGGTCATCGATAGAATATCTTTTACCAAATGTATTGATTTCCTTGGTTAATAATTGAACCATGAATTTATCTTGAGGGTTGAATTTTTTGAGCATTTCTAAAAATGGTTTTTTATCTTCTTTTTGAGAAGTGACCTCAATATATTTATCTAGAATGGCAAGAAATTCTGCTTTTTGATTTTTCTGAAAAGTATCTGAAATATACTCTACTAATTTTCCATATTCATTGGTAAGCTTTGACTTATCCACCAATGCTACCGATAACCAATTTTTGTTTTGTGAAAGTGGAGAGGTATAAGGCTCTGAAAAATTAATGCTTTTGAAAAAATCTGATGTAATGTCATTAATATGTGATTGATTTTTGAAATCAACAATTTTTTCAACTTCATAATCATTCAATCCTAATTCTTTTAAAGTTTTTGTATAAGCTTGGTCTCCCAATTTTTTTGTAAAAGTATCTGATTTATCAAAAAATTTTCTAATGGTATTGATTTTTTCAACTCTTCCCACTGAGCTATTGACCACATCTCTTGCAACGTGAATCGATTCAATTAAATCTTCTACAATTTCCCTATCATGCATCATAAATTATCTCCTTTGAATTATTTTAGCATTTCATCTTAATATTGCAAGCTTTTCATCTTGAACTGATGACTTTATTTTTTAACAAAGCAAATCATCTCACAACATGATTTATTATTAATCATAAAAAATTATTTTTCTTTTTGTAGCCATTTCTTGTTTTTATAAAACTTCAATTGTCCTTTTTTAATCTTAATAGCAAGATAAGGAATATTTTGCTCTTCCAGAAAATCCAATGCTTTGTCTTCTTTTAACATGGCAATTGTTGAAATAGCCCCTGATGCTAAACACGATGAAGAAATCACTGAAATACTGGACCAATAATCCACAGGATAAGCGGTTTTAGGATTTAATATATGACCATATTTTTTTCCATTTAAAACAAATGAGCGTTCATAATCTCCACTTGTGGTGATAGCCTGTTGATTGACCATCACAGAAATGCATGCATTAACGGGCACAATAGGATTGGCAACTGCAATTGCCCACCCCTTTTTGTCATTTTGATGATTTCCTATACAAAAGATATCTCCTCCAAAATTTAAGCACAAAGCTGTATTTTGCAGATATTCTGGAATATTCTTGATAAAGATATCTACGCATCTATCAACAGCATATTCTTTACCAAAACCACCAAAATCTATTTCTGCATGAGATTTTTGTAATCTTACTTTATTTCCCTCAATATTAATATGATTGAAATTAACCAATGACTTATATGTATTGACTAATTCTTGATGAGGTAACGCCGGCTCTTTTAATTTAAAGTTCCATATTTTTCTCAAAACACCTGATGTAACATCAAACAATCCATCACTGATTTCATATAAATTTTGAGCATACTTTAATAATTCAATTGTTTCCTCATCAGCTTCAGACCATGTACCAGTACCAGCTAATTTGTTGACATCATACACAAATCCAGATTGATTATATCTAGAAAATTTTTCTTGAATTCTAATCGCTTCTATTTTCATCAATTGAGCTAAATTTTGATAAATAGATTCAATATTCAAGTCAATAGAGAGTAATTCATGTGCAAAAGATATTTCACAAAGTGTGCCAAAACAGTTAAAATGATATTTAATTTTATTTTTATACATTCAACAACCTTAAAAGCAAATATTTTTTTTGTCAATATGATTGTTTTGATTTTTTAAATCAACAAAAAAATGATAGGTTTTGTTTTATTCATATTTTTATGCTTAAAAAATTGATCTATCGGAAAAACAACAGTTATAAAAATATTTTTATAACTGTTGTTAATTTATAATTTTTCTATAAAATAATATAAAAGATAAAAATATGAAAACCACAGAAGTCAAAATACTTGAAAAAATTCATCAAAATAAACAAAAAATTTCATTGATTGATAACTTCAAAAATAATCCAGAAATCTTCAACGACATTGAGCTTTTTGATTCCATCATTGATTTAAGTCAACTTCAAGATATTTTTCAATTTGAGTTATTAAAATTTTGGAATGATTTTCTAGATAGAAATGAGGATAATTTAATAAAATACAATCAGGATAATCATCATTATCCAATTTATTTGCGAAAGTATTCAAATGAATATCTCAGATCATTGATTGATAATAGAAAATCTGTCGAAAAATATGATTTACCTTTTGATTTTTATAAAGATTATGATGATTTCAAAAAGAATTTCTTAATTAATCATCTGGATGATATTCAAGATTATTTCATCAAAAATCAAAAAAATTTAATACAAAATAAATTGATTTTAGAAATAAAAAATGAAGCATTAATTGAACAAATTGATTCTTTTAGCAATCATGCGCAAGAAATAATTTCTTGGAATCATTTTGAGCGTGAACAAAGTTATAAGCAACCTACATGGGATAATATTATATCCAATCTTCAAGAAGAAGCTTATTTTCCATTTATTAAAACAATTCCTAAAGAATTTTTCAATATAGAAAAATTATGTTATCAAAACCATCATTTGGTAATTAGAGAAATGATAGATAGACATTTTTTAGAAAAGAAAGATTTTCATGATGCTGCATTTTTATTCAATGAGCATTTCAAATTAATTCAGCCTCACAATTATATCAATAGATATACTTCATTAAAAAAATTATTTCCCGATATAAATTCACAAGAAATTTTAACTAGTTGGAAATTTTTAAGAAAAAAAGCATTTGATTTAATCGAGAGTAATCCAAGAAATTACTCACTATTCTATATAACGCATTGGTATAATCAATTAAAAAAAGAAAATATAGAGCTATTGATAAAAGACGAAAATTTATTTGATTTTTTATTAGATGGTGTGCAAATTTATAAAATGAATAAGAATAATAAAATAAAAAAGATTGAAGATCAAAAAATCATTGACAGTATATTGTCGCCTGAAAATTTTAGTTTAGCAATTGAACACAATAATATCAAATTCGTTGAATGGTTTTTAGAAAAAAGTAAGAAATATTCAAAAGAAATTTATTTTAGAATTGATGATCACATTTTAAGTTTACCTCAATTAACAATTGAAATAGATCAAAAATTTTCTCTTCTTAAAGAAATGGAAGAATCAAGCATAAAACCTTTTAATTTAGGAAAAGCTCTCAAGTTTTCCAATCAAAAAAGTTTACTTTTAATAGAAAAAATATTTGGTCAAAATAAATATAAATATTTTGATACCTTTATAAAACTTACAGATGAAGAGCAAGAAAAAATGTTCTTAGAAACGGTACAAAAAAATCCTGCATCAATCAATGATTTTTTTGATAGTCATTATTCAATTTCATATGAAAAAACCATCTTAAATGCATTGTTTGTTCATCATACGAAACAATTTTGTGATTTTTTTAAAATTGAAGGCAATATATCTTTCTCATCCGACAGCTTAGAAGACTATGAAAATTTATCATCCATGATTTCTTTTAAAAATATTCATCATATTTTACCCAATCATTTTAATGTTTTAAAAAATGAACAATATTTTTTAAGAAAAATATTTACGATTAAAGACGAATTAGGTATTAAAAGTCGTGAAGTATCTATCGATAATTATGAAATATTTGTACAAATGAATATCAATGAACAAAAAAAGAAAAAAATAAAATTATAATATTGATTCGAAAAAATGTTTGAAAATTAATTCAACTCAATATTCTTTGATATAAAATAAATCGAGATTCATGTTATTTAATTTTTACTTAAAAAAAACTTAAATTATTTTTTTTATTTCATCAAATGATTTACATTATCAAAAAATTTTGTAGATTTCATATAACTTTCACTTAATATTATGAAAATACTTATTTTATCTTTAATCACAACTTTTTGTTTAACAGGCTGTGGCAATTTACCTAAAGCTTGGGAAAAAGGAATTTTAGCAAAACCAGAAATGACTTTTGGTGGGGACGTATTGGAAAAGAAATTTGATAATCACACTTTTTTCAGTAAAGAAGCTTCATCGGGTGGTGACGGTGCTGGCGGTGGTGGCTGTGGTTGCAATTAATAGAAAGGTATGTCCATGAAAAAAAATAATAAGAATATTGTTAAATTAACATTGGGTGTTTCATTGATTGCAAGCATCAACATGATACCTCAATTAGCTCATGCAGAAGAGCCTCCTAAAAATGCAGAATTAAGTTTAAAATACTTACAATATTCTGATGGTCAAAGTGCCTATAATGGTCAAGATGCATTAAAAAGAATCAGTGTGAAAGCCCCCTCTTTTAGTTTATTGATTCCAACAGAAAACTATTCTTTTAGTATTGATTCGGTGAAAGATGAAGTATCTGGCGCTACGCCTCGTTGGCATACCAATACAACATGGGCTACTCCTGCTCCAGGTATGGATGATGAAAGAAAAGAAATAGGTCTTGGTGTTACAAGATATTTTTCTCGTGGAACATTAGGAGCGACTTTCAATAATTCTAAAGAGCATGACTATCACTCTAGAGCCTTAGGTTTGAGTGCTACAAAATCAACTGAGGATAACAATACAACTTTCAATGCAGGTTTAGGCTATACATCTGATTTGATTAATTCCAGTAATCAAACAATTGTTGGAGAAACTAAAAAAACAACTGATTTTGTTATAGGATTAACTCAGAATTTAACCCCGCACGATATTGTGCAATTAAGCACAAGTTATTCTGTTGGCAAAGGATATTATTCAGACCCCTATAAATATGTTGATAACAGACCTAGAGATAAAAAACAAAATACATTTGGCATCAAATGGAATCATTATCTGAAGGATCATAAAGCCTCATTGCGTATGAGCTATCGTTTTTATAAAGACAGTTTCGGTATCATTTCTCACACCTTAGGCACAGATTATGTTAAATCATTTGGTGCTTTAAGGGTTACTCCAAGTATCAGATATTACACCCAAAACTCAGCAAGCTTTTACGTAGACCCTAATGCTTCAGATACACCCGTATTTGGTGCTGTAGGCTACATCTCAGGGGATCAGCGTTTAGCAGCATGGGGAGCTATTAATTTAGGTTTAAAACTCGATTATGACATTACCAATAACATCTCATTGAATATCAAGGGTGAATATTATAGACAACAAGCTGGATTAAGATTCATTGGTCAATCTTCTCCAGGCTTAGCACCATTTTATGCAAAAACGCTTCAATTAGGCTTAAATGTTAAATTTTAACTAACTTTTTAGGTGTATTATCTGTCACCATCAAATTAATCAAGTGCTCTTCTATCAAAGGATAAAGCACTTTTTTATCAGCTATAAAAAACGATTGCACGTATTGTGTCAAATCCTCTAAAGCTTTATATTGATTTTCAATTCTGTTTTCTTTCTTAAATACACCTTTCAATAAAATATCCATTATTTCATCAGTGAGAATATTTTCATTTTTTAATTTTTGAATGATTTGATGATTATTTGTTTTAACTAAATAATTTTTTTCCATATTTTTGTTTTTTTCTAATTCTGGATGATTTTCCTTAAAAGATTGTATAGATTGAACCATGAAAAAATCAGTTAAAATGGTTTTTACACTGAGTATTGATTCTTTATGAAAATATATATCGAGACAATTGTTTTTAAGATTATTTTTGAAGTCTTTAATCAATTCATCATCATAATATTGAATTTCTAATTGCTTGATATTTAAATTATTTTTACAAGCAAACTCATAAACATTTTTTTTAAAATCATACCCTTTTGTCAAATAGTTATTCATGATTTGCTGATGATTTTCTTTGATGATTTCATCAATTGATTCAATGATTGTTTCAGCTTGAGCTTTTTTATTGATAATTTTATTGGCTTGATTTGTATAATCTGCGTTATTATATAATATAGCCCAAGTTAATATTTCTTCATTTATGCTTTCTTTTTTAATTTTTCTGCCTTCCCAATCATAATTATTTTCAATAAAAAATTTTACTAGCACATTCATATTTTGTGATGAAATAATCTCTTCCCAATTTTTAACATCTGATGAAATTGTGTTTAACATACATACATCTTTGGGTAAATTTTTTTGAGTGAAAGTATGTAAATGCTCTAATATTTTCACAGCATCATTCATATCATGAGTATCTCTATAATGGTTTAGATTATTTAAGTTAAAATTCTTAAACGCATGTAATAAATTTTTCTGCTCTTCATCATTACCATTATCCGCTAAATCAATCAAATAATGTAATGTGTTATAATGTTTTTTTGAAAATAACTCTAAAGTGAAATTAACAACTTCTTCTTGCTTTAACCAAGATAAACTCACAGAATCAATAAATTGCTCTTCTTTTAAATGATCAATGATGTTTTTATGAATTGTTGAACGATAATATCCTGAGTGTACAGCAAAATGATTCCATATTAATTCATTGATTTGATTATTTTCAGAAATAAAATCGGGTTTTTTAATCATATCATACAAATAGTCTTTAATGTTTTCATGTTTATTTTTTTCTTTTTCTAAATTATTTATTGTCTTCAAATGGAAAATATCATTTATACTTTGAATTTTTTGCTTAATGAGACTGGCATCAAATTGATCTTTTTTATCAAAGAAATCAATCGGTAATTGATAGCCTTTAACAACATCATTCTCCAATAATGCCTTAGTGTATTTGTCTACATAATGTTCAAAAAGATATGGTCTATAATTTTTATCTTCTGACTTTTTAATTTTTTCTTTATTGATTTTTATTTCTTCTAAGAGTATTTTTTTCATTTCATTAAAATAATCCTCATCTGAGATGATCCATTTTTTTAATTCATTAAAATATTCTTTGAAAAAATCTGTAGATATAAGTTGCTGATTATTTTTCAACTCAATGAGTTTATCAAACATTGTCATTGCTACTTTTTCCTGTGAATATTTTTCAATAATTTTAGTTTCAGTTGTTTTCATATCATATATATTGTATTTATCTTTTTATTTTATAAAATTAACAATAATAATCAATTGCATTTTTTAATAAATTAAATAAAATAAATTAAAAATAAATTTAAAATGAACATAACAAAAAAAATAATTGATGAAATATACGTATATGATAATTTATCTTTAGATTCATACCTGCTCATGAATACGAATGAGAAAAAAGAATTCATTAAAGAAAATATTGAATTTTTTTATTCCTTATTCAATCATTTTATAGATAATCTCAATGATGAAAAACAATTTCTTTCTCCCATAGAAACTCTATGCCTTGATATCAAATACAAACAACTGTTACCTCTTAAAGAAGAGATGGAAAAGAAATTAAAAGAAAAGAAAAAAGAATATAAAATTTCTTTTGTTGATAAATATTTTTCAAAAATAGATGACAACTTCATTTCTGATTTTAATGAGAAAAAAATTCGTTCTCAATATTTGAAATCCTATCTCATAGAAAATAATCCACTCATACGCTTAGATCAGTCATTGGATTTTAGTAAAGCACATGATTTCATCAACCATCAAAGTCATATTGAAAATTTTCAATATCACCCTCAAGAATTCAAGATTTTTTTTAAATCCTTGAATGATTATGTATCAAAAAATATACAAAATATTTTGAATGAAAAAGATGATTTTTTCACCCCATTAAAACTATTACACAAAAGAGAAATTTTTTATGAAAAAATCAATGATGATGAAGATGCTCAATTATATATAGAATTTGAAAAAAATCTAAAATTTTTTTTCCCCAAGTTGAAGCCATATTCTGATACTCTTCACAAAAGCATGACCTCTTCGATGACACATTATCAATATGAATGTCTTGGTATGGATTTTTTTTCCAACAAGAATTTAAGTGAAGCTATTTCAAATAGTAATGATACTTACTTAAATTTATTTTTAGAAAATTGCCCTCATATTGGTATGACATTTGAATATAAACCAGTATTGATTGTAAGAAATCATCAATCAAAAAAAGTACAAATGATTTTCGATCATGATTTCAATCAAGATGAAATGACATTACTCTCTAATGAAAACCCCACCGAATATTTTAATCTCAATAAAAGCTCGACAAATGGCGAGAAGGTGAATTATGATTTTGTTGAAAACATCATCAAAATATCCTCTTATGAAAAACCCTATTCTTTAAATTTTGAACAAAGCAAATCATGGCTAAAAATAATTGATCCTTATTGCTTTTGTTCATACATGATGATGAATGTTCTCAATGATATTCTGATTGAAAATAAAAAATTAGAATTTTCATTAAATGAACAAAATGCTATGCTTTATTTTCAAGCTTTTAAGTTATTAAATATTTCCGATGATTTGAAAATGTATTTCATAAATAAGATATTTGAAGAAAATCATGTTAAAGAGTGTCAACAATTAAATTCAATTGAAAAAGAAATGTTATGTATTGAATTTGCAATTGATGTATCTGGTCTCTCATTATCTTATGATAATGAAGAGAAATCGATACACAAAAAATCATTAAAAGCTCTGTTTGAAAATGCATTAATGAATAAACATTTGAATTTAGATGAAACTAATCAAAAAAAGAATGTAAAAAAACTCTGATAAATTTCATTATCAGAGCTTCATATGATTGATGGATGATTATACTCAATACCAATTAATGTGTTGCTTATTTTTATCTAAACCATCCCAAATTCTTTGACGATATTCCAAGTCATAAATATCTGTAGCTTGACCCAAATACGCCTCCATAGCCATTCTTTCTCTCTCTTCTGAAGATTGTGAAAGAAACGCGAAAAAATTTTTAATCTTTTGAACTAACATTTGTTTTCTCCTTTGTTGCAATGCAGCAATTATTGCACATTAAAGAATCAAAGTCAATAGCTTAGGGTTAATACTTAGATGAATTAAGTATTTTTACGTAATTTTTTCATCAACAAATTGATGAAAGATTGTTCATCAATTGAATTTATTTTTAATAATAGATGATATCTCTCTATTTGATTACTTCAGATTACTTCAAAAAGCAAATTTTTCTTTCAAAGCTTGAACAGCATCAAAGATGAAGTTAGAGCTATTGATTTCAGTGGCTTGAATTTCAATTGGTTTGATATGCTCACTTTTAAAATAGGCCCAAACTTTTGCTTTATCAAACTTGTAAACCTTTTTAGTCTCTGGGTTACTGAATAAGAAAATAGAAGCTTTTGGACTGACCCACACCAATCTTATTTTGGTTTTTCCGTGCCCCATTTCAAACCAACGCCCCTTGATGAATAAAGTTTCAAAATCAGATTTTACACCTTTAATTTCTTTATCAACTTTTTGCAATTGTTTAATAGGCTCTATTTTTGATTCAAATGAGCGCACCAATTTATCTTCATTGTCTTTCAAGTCTTTTAATTTCTTTTCATTATTTTCTTGATAAGCTGAGGTTTGTTGCAAGATTTTCTGTTCATTAGGAAGATTAGAAATGGCATTTCTAATAAAATGAATTTGTTTTTGTGCCATCAAGAAGGTCAGATTTTGTAAATCATTTTTATCAATTTTCAAATCAAGACAAATTCTTCTCAATCCTTCTGTCATTTTGGGTACAAAGCTTCTTAGTTTCTTGATCAACTCCTCGTTATTTTCAGTGATATTTGTTGACCAAATCATCATTTCAAAAACAATCAAAGTTTGATTCAATGAAATTTTTCCCTCAGGTGATAAATCTTTGATAAGATCTATTGAATCTTCTTTGACTTCTGGCAACCAACGTTCAACAAATGCTTTTGCCCAAATATCTTCAATGAATGATTTTACTGGAGCATAGTTTGCTTTTTTTGTATATTTAGTTACAAAATTCACAACATTATCATAATGAGTTGAGACTTTTTCTACCTGAGAAACATCTTTTTCAACAATTTTAATGAGGGTATTTTCCTTTTGTTGATAGTTTTTTAACAATTCTTGAATATCATATAATGCTTTCTCAAAAAGCTGATTATTAAAATCATCTGCTAATAATATATTATCAATAATAGATTCAAATTTTTCATGATATTCTGTATTGAATAAAGTTTCTTCTGAAGATAAACAATCCAAGAAAATGCGAACCGCATTGTCTTTGTTCATGAAAAAAGTTTTATCCTGAAGAGAATGTTTCAAGATAGGAATCTGTAATTTTCCAATCAAGTACTTGATATTTTCAGGTAAATTTTTATTAGAAAATATTTTTTCAAACATTAAATCCAAGAGATCAATAATGACTTGATCTACTCTAAGTTTCTCCTCCTCATCTTTTTTATCTTTGATGAATTGAATTTCTTTTTGGTAAATTTCTTCCCTATCTTTTTCAGACATTTCAGCAGAAATCTTTTGATTCAGATTTTTATTCATTTCTTCAGAAATTTGTTCAACCTTTTTAATCATTTCATTGGTTGTTTTAGAAATTTCAGAGATAACATTTTTTTGATGACTTGCTTGATTCAATTGGTTAGCAATAGACGGCAACAAAGCGTTTGTCATATTCAATTGCAAGAATTGGCTTTGCATTTGATTCAGTGATTTTAAAATTTGATCATTGGTTAATGTGACTGAATTCTTTCTACTTGCCACATGTCTATTTGCTCCTCCTAAAAATCCACTTGTATCAGATACAGGAGAAGAATCCGATGATAATCTCGTTCTACCTTCTGTTTTTTGAATCAAGGAGTTACTAGACTCTTGTTTTATTAATCCCAAAGAGTTCATTAAGCCAGCACTTAAAGTTGATTGAGGAATTCTGGTTTCATCCAATTGTTTTGGGGCTCTTAAATAAGCAGGCTCTTTATCTGATAAAGTGCCAACATGATTGAGCTTGGTTTTCACATCGGATAAGATATCATAAAAACTTTGAACCACATTTCTGGATATTTCGACATTATGATTATATGCAAGATTATTTTGTACCATCGAGACTGGTTGATTGTTACTAAAATCAAATACTTTTGCAGTTGATGCTTCTCTATTTTCTGAAGAAGAAACAGGAACTGATTGTTTATTTTCTCCTATTGCTGCTCCTGCTGATAAACTTACATTTTGCTGTGTAGCGTCTACAGAAACAGGCACCATTGACGTTTGCATAGCGTCTTGTTGTCCTGCAAAAGGTACAGCCCCCCCCATCATGCCAGGATGTCCCATTCCCAATGTTGCTTGATTTAGCATTCCAGGATTCATCATTTGTGGCATAGGAATCAAAATAGGTTGACCAGTTAACTCTGGCAATGGTGGTAAATTCAATTGATTCGCAATATTTTCTATTCTTCTCTCAATATCTAAATTAGAGAGTTGCGTAGGAGTTTCACCGTGTTTAATTGTTCCATAATAATTTGGCATCACATTTTGGTTAACCAAATAATGGTTAATCCCAGAATACGCTTGCCTGATAGTATTAGGCCAATATAATACAAACATATTCATGACTTGTTTTTGCAACATATGATCTGTAAATATTTTATTAAGAGAATAATTTAACGCTTGAGAAAGAATTTCTGGAGAAAAGAAATTTTTTTCTTCTTCTTCATCATCAAATTTTCTTTTAGGTTTAATATTTTTTGCTGCTAATAATTCTTTTTCCAGTTGTTTGACTCTAGCTGTTAACGCCTCTAATTCATCGCCCAAAACAGTTTTAAGTTTATTTTCTAAACTTTGTTTGATCACATTTTTTTCTTCTTCTTCAGGTGTTAATAAAGATAACTTGCTATTGTTTTTCTCAGGTTTCTTTTCTTCTTCTTTTTTTAATAAGATAAAACCTTTTTTTACAACTGGACCACTTTCTTCAGATTCTTCATTTTTAACTTTATTGAAAGATGTTTCTAAAAATTCTCTAAATTCGTTGTTAAACTCAAATCTTCTACTTGATAAAGCTTTATGAATATCTTCAAACATTTGTTGTTCAAAACCATTGGTGGTTTTGTCACGAATTTTTAATACATGCTCTAATACAGCATCTAATTGACTGTTGAGACCTCCTCCTATTTCTTTAATAAATTCAGTTTTACAATAATTTAAGATCTGTTCAGAATTTTCTTTATTGAGATTTTCTTTTAAAAGTTCAGACATATTTCTCTTTTTGTGCTATATTTCTCATGTATAACAAAAGAAATTGAATTTTCAAGTTCTTTTAAGAAAAATTTTAAAGACAAATGAGTATCATCGAATGATACGGTTTAAAAAATTCAAGTCATCGTTTTATTGCAAATTACATAGAAGCTACTCTAACTGCTCTATGACTATGTGGCTGATTTTCTTTAGCCTCAATCATTTTTTTAAAACTTGCTAAAGGATTAATGGTTGCTGTTTGTACTTTTTCCCATTGTGGATTGATATTTTGCACAGCTTGTAAAAATTTATCTGGGCTATCAAACAAGGAGCCAATGAGTTTTCCCGCTTTTTCATCCAATGCTCTTTTACCGTTATGAACATAAGAGTATTGAAAATTTGACATCACCTGTTTTTTAGCAATTTCTAATTTATTCTCAGGAGCTTGAGCTTCTTTAAGTTTGGCATAAACAAGCAAAGATGTTGTCAATTGTGGAAATAAAGCAAAAGCTTTTCCACCTACTTTATATCCATGATAAAAGACAGCCGCTTTTTCATTTTCATCTAAGGCTGCAATCACCTGCTCTGCCCTTTCTTTTGCTTTTACTTTATCTGGAATGGTTTTTCTGATTTCTTTAGTTAATCCAGGCAATATCACATCATCCATCATGTTACTTTGCATCACATAACTGACTTGAATAGCTTGAGCAGGAGACAAAGAAAAACTTGAATATTCTCCTAATCTGACTCCAGCCTTATTCATTCCTTTTGCCTTTAATTCATCCGGAATTTCGCCTGACCCCAAAAGAGATAATTTATTTAATTGACCATCAGGAGCTACTGTTTCTAATAATTGATGATTGTAGTCTTTTGTTTGCCCTTTAGGATTATAACCAAAACCAATCACATTACCTGCAAAATTATAGACTTTTTCACTATACCCTTCAGCAAAGCTCACCATTGCCAAGAAGTAATCCCCTTGTTCCATGAACATTTTAGACATTGAAATAGCTACATGCCTTTCTTTTTGTTTAGGACTTAGGCCATCTGTACCAGGGACTTCAATATCAGCTAATTGCACTAATTTCTCTGGGTCTACATTAGCTGCGACATTGTTATTTCCTCGTAAAGCTTGAATTTTTTGTATTGCAGACAACTTTAATTGTTGTGCTTGCTGAGAAACTTCATCAACCATTGAATTTTGCGCGACTTGTCCTAACCACTGTGCTGCTGGTCTTTCAATTTGATTTTGAATTGACAACGATAAAACAGTTGCAAATCCTAACAAAACAAATTTTTTTAAGTCTTTTACCATACCAATATTTTTTAAAGATTATTTTTATGATGATTTAAATCATTGATTGTATTATGCTGTACTGCAATAAAAAGTCAAGATATAAAACCTGTACTTTATCACAAAAATGGTGCATTTATCGTCTATAAACAACAATGAAATATAAAATATTAGGTTATTATTTGAGATATATGGTGTTTTCAGCTATAATAACTACAAAATATAATCTTTAAGGATATAGTTATGCTGATTAATGCTGTAAGTTACAAAAATGGTCAAAAAGCACAAAATTTTACATTTAATGAACTAAAGAATAATTTTTCAGACGATGAACAATCGTTGTATTGGATTGCTTTTTCCAATCCTAATACAGAGGAGATGGAATTTTTATCCAAAAAAATGGACTTGCATGAATTAGCGATTGAAGACTTGACACATGGTAATCAAACGTCAAAAGTAGAAGAGTATGATGAACATCTATTCTTTGTTCTCAAGCAACTTGAATTGGTAGATCAACAATTGAAAATTGGCGATGTTTATCTTTTCGTTTCAAAAAATTTCATTATTTCAGTTCGCACAGGTTTTGGCGAAGCTTTGAATAATGTGAGAAAATTAGTAGAAAAAAATCAAAAATTATTGCAATTAGGAAGTGGTTATATTGCTTATGCCATTTTAGATGCTATTGTGGATCGATACTTTCCCATCTCATCTAAATTAGAGCATCAATTATACGTTCTAGAAAATCAAATTTTTGACCCTGCTCACCAAGATAAGGCAAAAACTTTTCAAGAATTACACCAACTGAAAAGTCAAATCAGAGAAATGAAAAACAGTGTTTCACCTTTATTGGATAGTGTGCATAAATTGTTTGGTGGACGCGTCCCTGAGGTGTGTGATGGTTTAGATAACTATTACAGAGACAGTCATGACCATTTGCAACGAATTTTAAACAGTCTCGATAACATGCTAGAAACATGCAATTCTAGTATTCAAACTGGTGTGGCATTGTTGACCATTGAAGACAATCAAATTACTAAGAATTTGGCTGCTTTTGCAGGTATTTTTGCAAGCATGACTTTCATTGCAGGTATCTACGGTATGAACTTTGATTTCATGCCAGAATTGAAATGGAAATATGGTTATTTTGCTGCACTAGGCATGATGTTTTGCACAGGTTGTGGTCTTTATTGGAAATTTTATAAAGCTGGTTGGATCAAGAAGAAACAAAATCAAAATTTTTAAAATTTTTTTTATCACTTTGCTATCACACTCAAAAGATGAATCGATGAATAATTTTTTTGTCTTTTGAGTTAATTCCATCATATGATTTCCCATAGGAGATATTAACTTTTATTGAAGAATCATATCAATAAAATTCTTGATGATTTTTGGTTAAAAAATGAATAACAAATTAAAATAGATGTGATTTCTAGCAATTAACTGAATCTTATTTTGATTTAGCAAAATCATTTTATTTAATGCTTCTTCTGAAAAATCTGCAACAATTTGAAGATAATCAAATTGACTCTCAGCATGATGATATTTTTCCAACATTTGTTTGAATATGATAGCAGGTTTTATTTATTTTACATCGATTTTTCAAAAATTACAATTTCTATCGTCATGCTAAATGAAAACTCTATACCATGAATATATTTTCTTGAGAACAATTTAATATCTATAAAATAGATTAAAGTTTAGGTCTTTTCTTGTTGTTATCATCTAGAGTCATGGATTGAAGAATAAAAAATTCTTCAGTTTTAACATCTAATATATCTAAATTATGAATAGGAGATTTAAATTCTTCCTTTTCAATCATTTCCATAAATTTTTCATAACATTCCATGAATTTTTTTGTCATATCTTGGGCCAAAATAACATAAATTTGTCTACTATTAGTAATCAATAAATCTATTTTCATGCATTGATGTTGATGAAAAAACAAAAGATTTTCCCAAGTATCTTCTGATTTCTTTTGTTGAATATTTTGTTTTTCAAAATTTTTTGTGAAGATTTCAATGATCATTTCAAAATCATTGGTATCTATTGTTTTTATGTTGTTTTTATTGATTAATAAGGCAGACTTTTCTATAAATGAATGATTAATGACAGAGTTTAAGATTTCTTTTTCTTTAGATTCAGGCATGATTTTTAAAAGATCGGGTAATATTTTTTCAGAAGCAATTTTAAAAAATTTTATGTCATTGAAAATAAAATCAATCAAATTTTCAACTTTTTTATAAAAAGTATTTTCATCTTTTTTCAGAATTTCTTTTAAATGATGATTGAAATGATATTGTAATTTTGATGGATAATCTAAATGAAAAATTTGCAATAAATGAGTCATAAAAAAAATATCACCATCTTTTTCAGTCAGATGATTTTTTAGAAATGAATATTGATTAATCATAGGAAACATGTATTTTTTATAATCAGATAATTTCCTGAAAATAGAAATTGTTTTTTCTTTTTCAAAATCAAAATTTTTAAAAATTAATTCAAATTGACGTAATTTGACATGATGCAAAAAAAATAACGAATTGAAATGAACATGTTCAATAGATGCTGAATTAATCGATTTAGTATCTAATACAGTCAAGATTTTTAATTCTTCTTGCGAAAAATTTCCAGCAATTTGACGATAGTCAAAGTGATTTTCATCCAATGGATATTGTTCTAATTTTTTCTTCAAAATGTCTAATGGTTTCATCAATTTCTTTCATATTAAAGCTTAGGTCTTTTCTTGATATTATCATCTAAATTTAATGATTGAAGCATAAAAAATTCTTCTGTTTTTATTTTAAATGCATCAATATGAGCACTTAACGGTGATTTAAATCCTTCTTGATTGATCATGGTGACAAAATTTTTATAAACCTCAATGAATTTTTTTTCTAAATCTTTATCTACAATGATATGAATTTGTTTATCATTAGAAATCAGGCAATCTATTTTTTTTTCTAAATATTGATTCATTAATAAAAAATTCTCCCATGCATCTTCAGATTTTTTTTGGTGAATATATTGTTTTTCAAAATGAATAGTGAAAATTTCCATGAGCATTTTAAGATCAACTTGAGAATGAGAAAGTTTCTTCAAACTAGTTGAATTAATTAATAGTGCAGATTTTGATTTGACAACTGGATTAAGGACAAAATCTAGAATTTCTTTTTCTTTAGATTCTGGCATGATATTCAACAAATCCGGCAATATTTTATCATAAGAAAAATTAAATATTTTGGGATCTGAAGATATCAATTCAATGAGATTTTCAACTCTTTTATAAAATTTTTTCTCATCTATTTTCAACGTTTCCTTCAAATGATTATGAAGATTAGATGGAGAGTTCAAATAAAAAATACTTAATAAATTGGTCATAAAAAAAGCATCATCATCATTTTCATTCAAATCTTTTTTTAAGGTTGAATATTGATTCACAAGAAGAAACATGTTTTTTTTATAGCCTTTTAGTTTTTTAAAAATAGATATTGGCTTTTCTTTTTCTAAATCAAAATGATTAAAAACCAATTTAAATTGACGCAATTTCAAATGATGCTCAAAAAACAAAGGATTAAAATGAGAATAAGCATTGGAAATTAATCTCAATGATTTGCTGTCCAATAAAATTAATTTTTGCAATTCTTCTTCAGAAAAATCTGATACCATTTGACGATAATCAAAAATATCATCAGATTTATATTTTTCTAATTTTTCTTGTAGAATGGTCGATGGTTTCATTGATGTCTTTCATGATGATGATTTTTTCCAGGATAGTTTTGACATGTAAATTGATATCTTGATGAGTAATATTAGTCAAATTCATTTTTTTTATTTCTTGATAAACATCTTTGAATATATTTTGATATTTAGGGTCAATATTTTTATCAAATAAAATATTAAAATATTCACTTTTATCTTCAGATTGTAATAAAAAACAAAAGTTATTTTTTTTCAATTGATGACATATACCTATTTTTTTCAAAAGATTAACTTCTGACTCAACAACATCGTGATAGACCAAATCTTGAATTATTTTTACCAATGCTTTGATAGCTAAAATAGAAACATTGAATTGATTAAATCTGAAACAATCATATTCTTTTTCTTGTTGAAAACCAGAAAATAATTTTAAAATCTCATCTTTATCTGAATAATTTGCTCTTTCCAATAACTTATCTAATTTTTTATTGACAGTCTCAATGAATTCTTCTGGCTGTTCAAAAGTTTGCCTAGGGAGCATTTTTTCTACATGATAAATAAAAAACATCTCTAAATTTTTCTTAAAATTTTCATCAGATAAACTCAATAAAATATTCAAATTTTTTAAATGATTATCAGATTTTTTTTTGAAAGATTTTGATGCTTTAATGATAAATTTATAAAATAAGCCTAATTTTTCTTCTTCATTTAATGAATGAACGGCACCAATAGGAGAGTAATTAAAATGCTCTATATGTTTCATCTGAGGGTTTTCTTGTAGATAAAGAGAAATTTCTTCAATATCTTTGATTGATAAATTTTGCATATTTTTACACATTTTATTTTTTAAAAAATCATTCATATAAAGAGCATTGATTTTAACCATTAAAAACTTTTCTTCAACAGTCGTTAACTCATACGGAGGGAAATTTAAAAAAAATTTTTGATGATTTTGCATTCTCAAAGATGCTTTTTCCAAAAGCTCATCTAAAGAATAATTTTCACATATTTTATTAATTTTTTGTAAATCGATCATGGCTTTATTTTTGCTTTTTCTGTAACAGGAAAAAATTGTTGAAATTGTTCATGAGTTAAATGCTTATTGATAAAGACTTTATCCATTTTTTCTTCAGATGGTTCAGCAAGTTTTATTAAATTATCTTCAACTGATAAAAAAACATGCTGAAAAAGAGAAGGATATTTATAAAAAGGCTTATTATATTTGGAATAAGACAATACAATACCTGAATTTAATTGAAAGCTGGAGCCATCTTGAAACTTAAATTCCATCAAGCCTTCAATGAAATGATTAATTTTCATTTGTAATATTTGACAATCAATCAAATCATCTCTTTGTGATAAACAATAAGCGACTTTTGAGACAGTTTTAGATATATAGCGATTCACCATTTCAGTGGCATGTTTTTCAGCACTTTGCTCAATGACTTCTTCTGCATTTTTGACAATACTGTACATTTTTAACTTATTGGTGTCTCTTCCTTCGTAGACCACCAAGTCTCTCAAAGCCATCACATGAATGGGATGCATAAAGTCAGATGGGTCTGTCATTTTTTTCTCAATTGATTCTTTTTGATACAATGCTAAAACTTGTTGTATACTTTTCTTTTCAGAATCCTTGATTTGAGTATGAACATCTTTCATTTTATCTTTTAAGAAATTAAATGTTTTAACAACCTCTTTATGTGATGTGATTTTTTTGATGTAATCATTGGCATCAAAATTTTTGATTTTCATTTCAGATAATTTATCCAACAAGTCTTGCTTCAAGAACATGGTGATTTCACCTTGACTCAAATTCATATTCAAAAAACCTTCTCTAATTTGAGAGACTTCTTGCTTTTCCGATTCTCTTATTTCTTTCTTCTCTTTAAGAAGTTTCTTGTAATTTTGATTAGATTCTTTTGCCCAATCTAGAACATCTTGTGCTGGACTCAATTGTTGACCAATATTTTCAATGATAGCAATCACCTTTAAATCATGCTCAGATAAAGAATTTTTTTTGATTTTTTGCACCTTGGTTAAGACAGCATTCAAACTTCTCATTTCATACGGCATTGATAAATCACCCAAATCATTTGATAGATTTTGATATTGTCCTGAAAAGTAGAATTTTTGAGAAACTTGCTTTTCAAACAAAGTCTCGCATAAACAATTAAATAAACTTTTAATATCTAAATATTCTACGTTGTTCACAAAGGTATTATTTTTTTGGTCTGAAATAATCATCTCTTTAATGATTTTGAAATTCTTTTCATATTTTTTTAAATCTTCATTTGACTGAATAAGTTGACTAATTTTTTCCAATTGTTGCATAAATTCCTTTTGATTTTAAATTTTAACGAATACTCTTTTTTGCTCTACTTGATTGACATTCAATTCTTCATTTAATTTAACCTTTAAAATAGCATCTTTAATAAGATTAAATTTAGATTTATCAAAAACCATCATTTCAGCGATATCATTTTTTGACATCTTATCAATATTACTAAATATAAAGGATTTTATCAAGGTGTCTTCTCTGTTTGAAATTTTTTTATAAACACTTAAAAGGTCAGAAGAAGATAAATCAAAATCATTAAATAAAAATTTTTTACTATCATCTTTTGTTTCCAGTAAGTAAATATATTGATTAACATCCTTTATTTTTTGATCTGACATTTTAACTGCAATTGACAATAATCCTAAATGCATGAACGTAGGAATAGGAGAATCCTTGAATAATTTTTTCAACGTTTCAAAAATTGTTTTTTTATCATCAATTTTTTGAGGATTTTTAACCAAATTATGATAATATTTGTTACTATTGAGAAATATATTGAATAATTTATTTCTTGAAACTTGTGGTATTTCAAGATTTCTATGCGCTACTTCAGTTAAAAGAATTTCTCCGAAAAATCCCAAAGGAATTTTTTTATCACAAATGAGCTTAACGCAATCAAGTAAAGTATCATTATTTTGATTTTCAAGCAAAGATTTTAATTGTGGACCCCTCTCATTTTTAATATAAAATGAAAACAAATACTGATTATTTTGTAAAGTTTTAAATAAATCAAAATTTTCTTTTTTTTGGAAAATATTAAAAATTTTTTTGAAATTTTCATCACTTAAGCTTTTATGAAACAATAAAATAAACATAGCCTCGGTAGATGTTGCCTGAACATCTTGACCTTGCATAAGTTTTTCAAAATTAAAAGATAATTCTTTATCTTTAAAAGCGGGCTGTATTTTTTCTAGTAAATTCACCAACAAATTTTGTTCATGAAAGGTTTTTTTCAAAGCCTCTGAATTTTCTGCTTGACGATAGATAGAGTGTAAATTTTTCTTGATTTCATTAAGTACATCTAATTCAAAATTGAGAGTAATTTGAGGGGGTGATTTTTTTATGATAGAAGCATCCGCTCTTTCATATTGCTCTATTTTCATTCTCGCTTGCATTCCCTCCATAGTAGATATATCAGGAGGTTTACTCACAGAGCCATTGATAGTATAATTTTGTGTTAATTGTTCTGGCACCAAATAGTTCAATAATTCAAAAGCTTCAAGTAATTCTTCAGAGAATAAAAAATTAGAATTTTTTTTCAATAATGAGCTAAATTTATTCATTTATTTTTCCTTTTTAAGATGGTTTGTGAAGATTTTGTTTTTGTACATTATATTTTGCATTTTCCATTTTTTCAAAAATAAAATCTTTGATTAAATGATACGATGTATGTTTTTTAATTAATCTATCCACTGGATTTACGCGATTAATATCTACATTAGACAAGAAACTATCTTCTAATATATTGCTCTTGATATAATCTGTGATATCTGCAACTTTCGAGCTAGATGTAGGAGCAGTTAATGGCGTAACACCAAAACCAAGACCCTCACCTTGAATGGCTCTTTCTAATTTTGTTTTCTGAGAAGACAGCATGTCTAAATCATTAAAAAAAGCTTGAATTTTATCATCAATATCACCATCAAAAGGTCTTTGAAACTTAGCTTCTTGCGCTAAAGAAATCAATAATCTTTTCAATTTTTCAATATTAGCAGAATCAATTTGATCCATTGGAGGGGTTTTTCCTTTTTTGCCATTATCTAAAATAGAGTCTTTAGCTTTTTCCAAGAATTTTTTCATTTGATAATCTTTTTTATTGAATTCAACAAAATCATAGACTTCAGCTAATTGTGCTTTGTATTCTCTCATTTTTTCTAAATTACTCTCTAAAACTTGAACCAACTCTTGTTGAGTGGTGCCAACATTTTTCATAGAATTCAATAGTTGCATATTCAAAACAATAAAGCTAAACATTTGCTTATGTTTTTCAATTTCATCTCTATCAATTCTCTTGTCTTCTTTGATTAAAGCATAAAGACAGGTCTCAGGAGGTAAAACATCATTATCAAGCTTGAATTTTACCAATTGACGACCATCTTGTTTAATTTTCATCTCTTTTTCTTGAATATTTTCAATCATAGGTGTCAAGTTATCTCTGCTGTACAAAATACCCTGCCTAAAGCTGTAAGAATCTTGAGCTAAATCATCAGATAATTCATGTGCAACATTGAATGAATTTTGCGCTTTAATCTTTATTTCATTGAAATAACGAATAGCAGGACCAATGTTGTGGTTATAAGAATTATACTCACGATTGGCTAATAACAACATGGTTAATTTATCCTCAAAGGCAATATCACCTTTGACATCCGTTCTCCAAGGTCCATTAGCATGCATTTCATGCTGTAAGACGTGCCTCACTTTATGCTTATCCTTGAATGCAATCGCTTCATTGAAAATAGTTTTAATTTTATCTTTAGGGATATGTGTCTGGTAATAAACCAAGTCCACCAAATCATTGGTGATTTCTGTTCTCACAGGGTCTTTGATTTCCAAAACTTTTTTATACATCCATGCGTCAGAGAATTTTTGTTGAATATCTTTATTCAATAACAAGAATTCATTTACAAATTTATTGAATTGTGAAATTTCTGCATCTGTTTTCAGTTCAGCATAATATTGTTTAAAATTATTAATATTTTTTTCTACCGAACTATCAAAATGATAGTTATCTTGGAAGAAATGCAACGCTTGCTTATGTTTAATTAAACTGTGAAACTGTGAATTATCTAAGTCAATATGTTTGATATCAAATTTTTCATCACTGAGCAACAAAGAGTGAATCATCCACTGCTCAGACAATCTTTCAACAGAATATTTAACCGAAACATTAGGTATCGATTGTCTAACAATGGACTCAAGTAATCTTTCTTTATCTGCTGCCAATTTTGTTTTTTCATGTTTTTGTTTATCAACCAAATAATACTCACCGTTATCAATTTCTAGTAAGAATTTATTTGTTCTATCTGGAAAGTAACCGTTTTTATCATCTTGAATAAATTTTGTTAAACTGAAATCAGAATAAGCGTTATCATAAAAATAAATTGTTTTAGACACACCATCAATATTATTAAAATTAGATACTTTCACATCATCATAAGCCAATTTTTGTTCTTTAGAGAAAATTGCAGAGTCATAAATACCATTTTCTCTTAAAATTTGGTACATTTGAGGAAGATTAGAGCGTAAAATTCTCGCATCATAAGGTGTGTTATGAGCACCGAATAAAACTTTTTTATCCTTATAATATTCTGTCATTTCTTCATCTACTTTAGCAGAAGATTTACCATATAATTTCAACGCATCTTGATTAATACCCGTTAAATTAATCATTTCTTGAGGTACTTTGAAATCTTTATCATTAACAAGATAAGCACACATGGTTGCAGAAATTTCTCTGTTGAAAATCACTTCTTTATCAGATAATTCAAGATAATTTTTGATTTTTGTGAAAGGAAGAGTTTTATTTTTCTTCATGAATTCACCAATCTTCAAAGCATCTTTATGAATATAATAAACAAAATCAGCTTCACCTTTGATATAATCTTCATACTTGATAATGACTTGTTTTTTCATATCCAAAGGCAACTTACTTAATTCTCTGGGACTTAATTTCTTTAAATTATTGATATCATCTGTTTCCAATAAATATTGTTCACCACGAATGGTTGAATAGAAACGATTAAAGAAAAAATCACTACTCATTTTTGTACCACTTTTCTCATTCACGGAATAGTTCATGGCACCAATGTTCATCAATTTTGCATTACCAAAACCGTTGGCTTCTACGTCAAAAACTGATAATATATCAATGTTATTGGAATCAATAATACCAATGACCATTTTCTCAAATAAATCGAAATTTAATTTAGAATAATCATTGTATTTAAAAAATGGATTGTTTTGAATTTCTTCTCTTGGAATATCAATAAAATTTTTATCAGTAAAATCTTTTTCAAAAGCTTTTAAAAGCTCAACAGTCTTTTTACTTTTCATTCTGATATCAATCACATTTTTAACATCATCTTTTTTGACAACACGGTCTACCATGAAGACACCACCATCCATGTAACCCAAAGATAGATAATCTTGAAATTTATTTTCAACCACTCTTCTAATCAACTCAACAGGTAAAATAATCGTTCCACCATCAAAATTTGTGTTGACAGTCACATAACCATACTTTTTCTCTTTGATGACTTCTTCCATTGTATATTGCTTTGTGGTATATGAATCAGTCCAAATGGTATCTTTATCAATTTGAATCAAAGTATTGACTTTGTTGAAGTTTGAAACATTACCTCTAATTGTCTTATTGATTCTATCGACCACATCAATGGAATTAAAATCAGTTAACAAATATTCTTTTTGTGCTTTTACTTCATTTTTTCTGATATTCTTAATAGATGCATCAATGAACTTATTAATTTCTTTAATGCTTTCATCATTAATGACAGCCAATGTACCATCTTTTTTCTTCTTGGATTTCACAATAAAACCAGCAGCCATTTCATGACCAGGAGTTTCTATGGTGACACTTAATTTCGCCTCTAACTTCTTTTTATCTTTTAAGATATCACTGATGTTATATAATGAGCGGAAACTTCCTGAAACCTTATATTTACCAACACTATCCAAAGTTAAACTAAATCCAGGATTTTCATCATTATAGACTTTATTCAAGAATTTTCTGTTAAAGACAGTTAATATATTGGGATCTGCATAAGCAATCACACTGTTATTCAACCTATCCTTGGTAATGACTTCTCCTCTTCTGATTTCTTTGGCAATATTTTGTTCACTTTTACGAATCACTTCATAGACATTGACCATTTTATCTGTTAAAGCACTGAGAAAGTCATTTTTTTCATAATCGGCTGACAAACCAAAAATCAAAGGTCTTAGCTGTTCAATGTAATTAGGATTGATATTCTTGTTATCAATATAGTGATTAGGATTATTGATTTCTTGCATGAACATTTGATTAAAATTTTCTTCATTTAAATCAATATCATCAGATTTGCCTGTTTTGTTTTTGTTGTGAATAAATAACAATACTTTAGCTAAATGATTTTGCACATGAATATTTTTTGCTTCTTCGTAAATCAAATTTGTATTTAATTGAGGAATTTTTTTCTCTAACGCAGTGATTGCTTCAATAGGAATTTCTCCAGTGATGATCTTTGAAATAGAATTATTGATATTCATCAAAGGTTGCAAATGCAAAAATTTGGTGATAATAAAATCTTTTTCAGGCTTATCAGCAGGATGAGTGGGTACATAATCCAATAGGTTAGATACTTTACATAATTGTGTAATTTTCTCCATATTCTTGGAATAAGTAGCTAACTCCAAATCCGTCAGACGTTTTGTCAATACATTTTTCATCAAGACACCAATGGTATTTGCACCTGAAATATTATATTTCTTGAAAAAATCAGTAGGCTTATAATGTGGATTGAAAATCACTGTATTTGCATTTTCTTTGACCACCATTTCTTTATCAGGATTGTGATGATCTGTGACCACTAATTTAGAATTTGGATATTTCTTTTGAATTCTTTCTTGTTCTTCAACAGAGTTAATGCCATTATCTGCTGTCACAATTAAAAACTCATCTTTTTCATTTAACCCTTGATTTTTACAAATCAGATCAATATGCTCTAAATTAAAACCTCTTGTACCAATAGCAGATAAAACTTGCGCATATTCAACGACACAATGCTTTTGAGCATCTTTATCAATAGCTAAATACTCATTGATAATGGCTTGAGATAAAGAGCCATCATTGTCAAAATCTGTGACAAATAAAACCTTTTGCTTATTTTTATAAGCATCTAAAATAAAGTTTGTACCTTTTTCCAAACCATGAATTTTATTTTTCTCTCTATCTAAATTTTTGTTATCTATTCTCTCGATTTCTTTGAAATGACTCAACAATACTCTTCTTGCAAATTCAAAATTACCATCAAAGTTTACAGCAAAAATATCCTTCCATATATCATCTGGAATGGCTTTAAAAACCTTTTCTTCTTCTTGCTTTAAAAATATTGCTTTTCTAACTAATTTTTTAAATTCTTCTAAATTAGTTGCTGTGATATCGACTTGTTTTTTTTCTTGCATAAAAACCTTTTAAAATTTTGTATATACATACTTTATCAGAAAAAGTTTTATTTGCAATATTCACTATTTCAAAAAATAGCATTTATATTGAATATTGTTTAAACACACTAAATACTGTCAATTTTGATTTCTATAAAAAAATATCTCACACATTAAAATCATATTTTTATCTTTCATGATTCAAAAACCTAAAAAATCATCATTGATTCATCACTCAATTAAACTTTTTAGTGAAATTTTATTTTTCTAATTTCATATCAATTGCAAACTTGAAAACACAAGTACTAAATTAATCATTAAATTCATCATAATTAAATTTGAAAAAAAAAAATTTCATGATATAATCATATGATGAAACCATTTAAATTTATAAAAAATGTCCTTAATTTGAAAAACACAATCATGCATCCAGTTCAAAAAACAAGAGATGGAGTAAAATCCTATATCATTGAAAAAACGGTTGAAATGATTTTATCAAATATTCAAAAAATCAGTCCTGAAGCGAGTCAAAAAATTCAAGACATGGGGCAAGACTTAAATGAAAAGCTTGAAAAAAAGTTCATTTTTGAAATGAGTCCGTCTCAAATAAAAATTTTGAATACAGATATTTTAGGATTTTTAAAAGATAAAGAATTATTAGAAGATACTTCTGATATGCTAAATGAATTATTAGGTGCTCCTCTAGGACTTCTTGGATATAATTTAGGCGCAGTTTTCATGACATATGATTCTGAAACAAACAATATTACCACTGTGCTACATTGTTCAATTAAAAATTCAAATGAACTTGAAGCTATCAAGAAAAATTCTTTGATAAAAATAAAATAATATTTTTATTGATGATGAATGAGCAATGATTAAAAAAATAAATTTATCTTGCTTGGTCTTTCAATTGATTCTTGTTTTCTATCTGAACGAGTAAAAAAATTTATTTATTATGACTGTATATATAACTATTGAGATATCAATGAAGATTGATTGTTTTGATTTGAGAAAGACTAAAATAAGTTGATCGTTAAAGCAAACACATTGCGTAGCACTTTAAATAAAAAGGCTCTACAAACAAATATGTGGAAAATAAAAATGATTTTTTTTTATGGACCTGTTCTCTTTAAAAACTTACCTTCATATGTTTCCCTGCAACTACACAAGCCTATATAGCATCGTTTTCCATCTTATATTTTAATAATAAAAGAATTTCTAAGCATGCTTTGCGAAGAAATATGCAGCGCAGGCGATTCAAAAAATAAAGATAGCGGCGAAAGTCCTAAACAATAAAAACCCAAAACTTTAATTGACAAAATAATTATCTTTGTTATATTATTTTTATATGCAAAGGGAATACAATGAAATCAATTTTAAGAGTGCCGTTAATGTGCTATCTCTATTTAACCAAAGAAATAGCATTCAAAGGAATATTTGAATTTTCTTTTGGCTTTGAAGAAGTAGAATTTTGGCACAGAAGACACGATGCTCCAAAGCTATTACGAAGAATGTATAAATATTCATTCAAATAAAAATCATATTATAAACCCAACTCAAATCTTTCAAGCTCCACGTATGGAGCAAATAAATTTTTAAAGATTGATGACTTTCAAATCCTTCTTTGAAGCTCCACGTATGGAGCAAATCCAAACGCCATTTAAACTATTTCCCATACCTGTCTTTGAAGCTCCACGTATGGAGCAAATAATCAAGATGTTGATGTTGCCCCAGTTGAAGTACTTTGAAGCTCCACGTATGGAGCAAATATTACAAAAATAGCAAATGAATATAAACAAAAACTTTGAAGCTCCACGTATGGAGCAAATACTTCTTAATGCTTTTGCACTTTGAGCACCAACCTTTGAAGCTCCACGTATGGAGCAAATACTGAAAAGAAAGTGATACACGATGTTGAGCTTCTTTGAAGCTCCACGTATGGAGCAAATTTAACACCAACCGTTTCATCTTTAAATTTTAAACTTTGAAGCTCCACGTATGGAGCAAATTCTATATGTAAATAATAAAAGTAAGAGTTGTATCTTTGAAGCTCCACGTATGGAGCAAATTGATTGATTTATTAATATAAAAAAATTTTGATTCTTTGAAGCTCCACGTATGGAGCAAATTCAAAGGTTGAATTTTTCAATCTCATGTTTAGCCTTTGAAGCTCCACGTATGGAGCAAATAATGAGATAAATGCTAAATATTTTAAGTCTCATCTTTGAAGCTCCACGTATGGAGCAAATAAGCATTGTCATGTAATTAAAAATAAAAAAATACTTTGAAGCTCCACGTATGGAGCAAATAATTGTACTTTTTATATAAAAGCAAGAACAAGTCTTTGAAGCTCCACGTATGGAGCAAATGTTTATATCTTTAAAGCTTTGCATATAGCTTTTCTTTGAAGCTCCACGTATGGAGCAAATTCAAGCCCAAGCACTGGTCAATATTCATTTAATCTTTGAAGCTCCACGTATGGAGCAAATTCTAAGCAGATAGCAGAATTTCAAGCTTATTTTCTTTGAAGCTCCACGTATGGAGCAAATATTTACAAGTATGATGACAACCTGAATGAAATTCTTTGAAGCTCCACGTATGGAGCAAATATCAATATTTTCATCTTTTATATTACATCTGTTCTTTGAAGCTCCACGTATGGAGCAAATCAGTAAAAAGAGTGAGATAATATAATGTTTTTTCTTTGAAGCTCCACGTATGGAGCAAATTTATTAATTATTGTTATATGCTCTTATTTTGTACTTTGAAGCTCCACGTATGGAGCAAATGATGCATTAATCACTTTTAATGCATCTGGAACACTTTGAAGCTCCACGTATGGAGCAAATGGTTATTATGGGGGTAACATCATTTTCAATGGTCTTTGAAGCTCCACGTATGGAGCAAATTTCCAAAGAAAAGATGGTTAACAGCACAAGATACTTTGAAGCTCCACGTATGGAGCAAATTAGTAAAACAAGTAAATTTAACGTATTATAATACTTTGAAGCTCCACGTATGGAGCAAATTGTTTTCTTACTTCATTCTTTGTTAAAATACCTCTTTGAAGCTCCACGTATGGAGCAAATTTATTGTAAAATTTACAATTATTTAAAGTTTTTCTTTGAAGCTCCACGTATGGAGCAAATGCCCCATTATCTGCTCTATTTGTTTCTGTTCTTCTTTGAAGCTCCACGTATGGAGCAAATAAGATTAAAATCTTTAAAAAACCAATTAAATCAACTAGTTACCTATTTTTTTAATCTTTATACCTAAATTTTTCTAAAAAAATAAAATCATTTAAAATCAATAACTTACAAATTATGACAAAAATTAGGGTATAAATAATAAATATATAATTAAAATATAATGTCAAGCTTTTTTTAGAATTTTTCAATCAATTTTAGATTAAGTAAATCATCATCAATATGACTTTTACAATAATTAAATTTCTCCATAAAATTATTTTTCTTACCAATTTCTATTCCCTTAAAACCTCTATATCCTTCTTTAGTAGCAATAAATATTTTTATATTCGTACCTCTATTAGCAACTTTTTTTAAGTTAACAATTAATTGCAATGCAACTCTTTTAGGAACATCACCAAAATTCATACGATTATTAATATCGGGTAAAACTTGAGTAATAATTCTTTTGGTTTGTCGAAAAGACTTTTTTCTTGAGTTGTTATAAATAATGATAATCATTTAATCTCCTATTTTTTTAATATCTTTTTCTTTGTTTCCACCCATAAACAAACATATTTCTATGATAATTTTTATTAACTTAAAATTGTCATTTTTTAATAAAACAAATAATCTATACATTAATTGTCGATTATTCAATTCTTGATTATTAAAAGCCAAATCCATGACAGTTAATGGTTTTAATATATCTGCAATATCAAAAGTTAATCCTCCTCGACGCGTTGTACCATGAATAAATCCAATAGATGGAGATAAGTTGCAACTTAAAATAATAGCAGTGGTTAAAGAATAAAGAGCGTTATTTAATATATTTAATCTTTCATTGAATACATCGTTTGAATCAAAATCTCTTTTAAACTCTACATCTTTACCTTTATGATACTTTTGAATAACTTTTTTATATAATGATTTATACCATCTTGCTTCTAGTAACATTAAATCATTTATATCTTTCGTATTATCAATACTTTGAATTAATTCAGGCACTTCTTTTAATAATTTAAATCTTATTTTTAATAAATCTTTAGCAATTTCAAACTTATTTTCTTGAGCTAATTTTGCTTGATTCATGATACATCTTGGATCTTGATAGCGTCCACTCATAAAAAATGAATGTACATTCATACCACCTCTAACAAAAGCAATATGACAATCATTGAAAGAACAAAATATGGCAGCTTCCTGTGATATTGACGTACCCGCTCCTAATAAAAGAACAAGATGTCCAGAAGCTGCAATATGTTGTATACCTTCTCCATTTAATGCACATAAAAACCCATCCTTCATGACAATTTTTGACTTCTCTAGATAAAGAATCGGCTCTTTATCAGAAACTAAAAAATCATAAGGTTTATTGCTCATAATATTCTCGAAATTAAATTGTTAAAGAACGTTTTCAATTCATTCTTTTATTTACTGAATTTTTTGAATGAATAAATTACCAAAACCATAACTTCTTCTTTTTCCTATTGATGAATATTGAAGACGATTTAAAGTATCAGGATTATCAATTTTTCCTTTAATGTAAACATAGATCAGATTTTTGAATAATACTTTTTTATGTTCATGATTGACATCAAGATGCTGTTCATTTTCTTCAAAAAATATTCTCTCTAATCTAAATTGTTCTGTTTTTTCACTGATGGAATAACAATCTATTCCTATACTATCAGTCAGATATTTCAAAAAATGTTGTTTAACTGATTTATTTTTTGCATCAGTTTTAAATTTTCCTTCAAGATTAATAGGGCATTGTAATTTAACGGTATTTCCCTCTTTATATTTAATATGATAATTCAAAATACCTTCAATACAAACTACATCATTCATGTGAAAAGTTGTGAAAATATAATCTTGTCTATTTAACTCTTTTACTTTTAAAGTAAAAAGCTTTCCATTCACATAATGTTTATATTCAGGTTTTAATTTACCCAATATTTTATCCTCAGGAATGATTAAATAAATTTGTTTATCAACATTCCAAATTTTAAAATTTTCATCATCAAAGTGGTTTGGTTTTAACTGCTCTCCCCATCTGATATCTGAAAATATGGCATGTAAAGTTAAATGATTGGGGATATGATTAGCTATTAATGTTATTTTTTTTAAATTATTCATATTCAATCCTTTCAACAAAAGCCAAACCCTTTTTACCTAAATAAAAAGTTGCTACAGCATTAGCTCTGATTCTTTCATAAATTTCATCTAGCCAATCCTTTTCACCATCAAGTTCAATAACTAATAAGCCACTTTCTTTGTTAATACCTAAATTATTGCCAAAGTTAAATGCTCCTTTTTCAAACATGGTAGCATCTGTTTTTATCATATATGGCATTTGCCAACTTTTTTTATTGGGAGCAAAATTACCATAAAAATCTCTAATTGTTATCCCACCTCTTAATTCTGCAAAACCTTTTATATTTGTTTTTCCATTAGGTAATAATAATGAAATTTCTTTTTCGGCTACATTATAGCTTTTCAAGATTTTAATTAAAAAATAAATTAAAACTCCTGGAATTGAAATTGTCTTGGTTTCTTTTGTTTGATGTAAATACATAAATATTTTATCTTTTAATTTTAAATAATTATCTTGATTGTTTTTATCCTGATAGAAAGAATCAATTTCTGAAAATATTTTTAGAAATGATTCAGGAGAAAATTTTTGTTTTTTAATATTTGTTTTTGAAAAATTATCTAAAGAAAAAGTATGATTTATCATAGAATCTATGTAATCATTCAGTCTTTCATCTCCACAAGTGTATAACTCATATAAAATTTCTGAAAATATGTTTTTTGTAATTAAAGGAAAATCCTCTTTATCTTGATATATCAAAGCTCCTCCATTATTTTGAACAACTCCTTCAGGTTTAAAGATTGTAATTAATTCATTATAATTTTCTTGCTCTAAAACAGAAAAATTAACTTTTTCTATATGACTTAATATTAAATGATTTTCGTCAAAAATATTTTTTATTTTTCTATTTTCTCCAATTAACCTACACAAAACCCCTATAATCGTTGTTTTTTCTAAAGATTGAAATTGATAATTCGGAAATTTTTTAGCTATTTTTTTCATGACATCATGATAAGAGCTTTCTCCTGAAATAAACCCTGTTAGCTCTTTTTTCAAACTTTCTTTTGCTAATTGTTTTTCTTCATCTGGAGTATCATCTGGTATACCTATTACTTTATTCAGAGTAGGCAATCCTTCAAAAAGTAAATTATTTTCTTTATCATTAAAACGAGCAGACCATTTACTATCATATTGGATATAAATTTTCATATATCCTCCTTATGCTTCTGAAGCATCTTTTTTGTCTTTATTTTTGTCTTTTTTCTTTGCTTTTGCTTCCATATCTTTCATTTTCTTCTTGAAATCATCTGCACTCATTTCCATTTTTTCATAATAAACTGCATAATTTTTATCTTCTTTATCTTCTTTTAATGCAACACCTTTTGTTTTAATTCTCATTGGTGAACCATCATTATAATCAACATGTAAATTAGTTACTGTTAATCTTCCTCTTCCTTGAGTAATGTGCAGAGACTCCAATCTTTCAATGAATTCTTGAATCAATAAATCAATTGCATCTTGGTTTAATAAAATACCTGCTTCGCCTTCAGGACTGATGGCATTGATTCTTCTATAATTAATATGAAATTCAGCTTGTGGATTTTTCTGACCATCAAAATCCAATTCTTTTAAATATTGAGTCATTTTCTCAGCTAAATCTTGTCCATCTTTTGATGAAACAGTTTCTCGAAATGCACTTCTATTTAAACTGTCTTCTAATGGAATAAATTGTAAGTCTTCAATATTAATTGAAGCAAATGAACGGTATTTAATATCTCCAGTTGTATGTCTTGAGTGAATTGATGTCTCATTTCTTTCACCAGATTTTGAAAATTGCTCATAGTTCAACTGATGATTGTCTTTTTCATTTGGAACAGATAAAAAATCTTCTAATAAAAGTGCTGATTTTCTCTTTAAAGAAGTACTTCCTTCTGCTATCACAAAACCTCTTAATAATCCAGTTAAAGAGCATAACACTTCATCGACATTATTTAAATTAACTGATTTTAAACCAAATGAGTCATTTCTAAATAAATAGTGTCTTACACAGTTTTGACTCACATAAACTCTTGATTTTTCTAAATCACTAAAATATTTAATTCTTGTGGGATCTACTCCTCTTAATTTAGGTAAAGTATGATTTTCTACATATTGTCCTGCTGTGCTATTGTAAATTTTAAAACTACCATTCCAGTTGATAATACCATGACCATCTGCTTCAATTAAAATATCAACACTTTTGATTCCTCTGATTTTTTTCATATTTACTCCCTTGTTATATTTTCAAAGCAATAACAAAAAAAAATTGATTGTCAATTCTTTAAAATTAAAAATTTATTGCATGAAATTTTCCTTTTTACATCAAATTTATAATAAAAAATAAAGTAAAAATGAACATCAAATTAAGATTCAACAAATTTCATTAAAAAAGCACTATATATAAATCTATAGTACTTTTTTACTTTCTTTTAAACTTATCCTTTATGACAATTTTATGAATTATAATGAGAAGAAATTCGCTTTATTGTTTGTTTTTTTATTTTGTTTATAAAATTTTCTATAAAATCATTGATGTTACTTTCTGGCTCTAATACTCGCTTAACACCTTGCGGCAATTCTTTTGATAAGATTTTAATTGCTTTTAAAAAACCAAAATTTTCAATCATTTTTTCTCTTAATATAACATCTTGTGATATATTTGTTAAGCACCAATTCAAATCACATGTTGACTTATATTCAATTATTTTTTCTGAATTTTGATTGATATAAATCATTTCGTTTATCTTATAATCATGATGATTTAATGCCTTATTTTTTATATTAAAGACTTTTTTTAGCTCTTCTGAAGTTGGTTGTAAAATAAATTTTGTATAACATAATTCTGAAAATTCATTTAAATCATCAATCAATTGAGAGCCAATGATAACTTTGTAATGATTTAGCGGAGATACTCTAACAATATATTTCAGATATTCACAAAAAGTTCTATCATGACTAACCCTATGTAATTCATCTAAAACAATGATTTTTTTTTCAGAACTGCCCTTATATAAATCTGAATATTTTTTATCATTTTCTGAAAAATCTTTTTGATAAATTTTCATTTTTTTCATATTTAAGAATAAAGCCAACATGTAATTCACAACTTGTTCATGTTTGAAATTTTGATGATAATTATTCATATCAATATTAATCATTAAGTTTTCATTTTCATTTTCAAAAAAAATATTTGTTCGTTGTGAAAAATTTTTTTTCTCTTGTGCTATTTGATGGATACTATGAATAACAAAATCTAATAATTTTAAATTATTGATATATACTTGACCATATATATTTTCTGGTAATGCTTCTTTTAAAATGTGATGTAAATCTAAAATTGTAGGAGATGCATAAGATTGAGCTATCTTAGCTTCTCTCAGTAATCCTTTCTCAATTAAGTGCTCAACAATACTCCACCAAGTTAAATGTTGTTGATTCATATTAAAATTATTGACATAAACATCAAGTTCTCTATTTATACCTTTTTCATAGTACTTAGGATATTTAAAATTATTTTCATATACTAAATTAACAGCATCTTGTATCCAACTTATAGAAAAATCATGATACATATTTTTTTTGAATATTAATGCAAGAAAATATTGTAAAAATATTGCATGTGATTCTGTTGGAAATCTGCATCCTAACTCTGTATCAAAAGGATTAATGTAATCATCTTTTTTTAATTGAATACACTCAACTTTTTTATCATATAAACACTCGTACATTGTGTTAATCCCTGATATGGTATTTCCAATTTCAACTGAACAAAACTTAACATCTGAATTTTGAATGACTTCATTCAACAAATATGTATGCATGATAAAACTTTTACCTGTTCCTGGTTTTCCCTGAACAAATATGTTTCCTTCATGATTTCCAATGTATTCTATCTCATTTTTTTGAATATTTAAAACAGGTAAGCCATACATATGATGATTAAGTATATCAGTGCTATAATTCTTGGCTAAAGAAAGATCAATCGATTCTGCTCTGTCATATTTCTTTTGACTTAAGCTTTTAAAGATACCATTAATAATTTTTTCATTTTTTTGTTCCTTTACATTGATCTTTAAACATGATAGTTCATCTTTTTCAACAGAAATTAACATTTGTAAAGGTATTTTCCTTTCATAAATTTCCTTGATTCCTATTAACCAATTGAAATTGAATTGATGATTCTCAATAGTTTTTAAATTAGGTATTGTGATTAATTTATTTAATTGATTATTTCCTTCATTATTTTTTCTATCCATAAAAAAAGTCAAATCATTTTGATTAATTTTCAATAAATTCAAAAAATGAGTTTCTTTCTGAAAATTTTTACAAAATGCAATATGTTCATTTTTCAAATTTTTTTCAGTTTCTATTTCAACTAAAATATTGATATAAAAATCCTTATCTTTAGGCATTATTTTGATTGAAAATAATTCATTGAAATTTTCTTCAGAGATTTTAAGAGCTTGGTTCCATTTAAAAAATGTTGATTCTTTTTGATTGAATCCACTTTTTTGATGATTCGTTTTAAAATAAATATAGACTTTTGATAAATCCATATTCCATTGAAATGACAATTTTTCATTTAATTTTCTGAACAGTTTTTCAATATAATGTTCATTGAGAGAGATGTTTTGTATTTCAAAAAAACTGCTCATTTTATCATCATGATAAAATGCTCCAAAGTTTTCTGCACTGTCCAAAACAAAAAATTCTTCTTTAGATTCAACTACAATTGCTTCATCTCTGACATCTCTTGATATTTTAGTCACTAAAGCATGCCAATCTGGAAATCCGTTGATTTGTGCCAATACATTTTGTGCTTCTGAGAAATTATTGATTTCAATCTTCATTTCATTATTTTTAGAAAATTGAAGAAGACGTTTGGCTTGTTTTTTTATTTTATCCAAAAATAACTTGGAATTGTTTGTGTTCATTTCTAACATATTTTATCCTTTAATTTGATGTTAAGTTGCGAAATAAAATATTGACCACTCATACGTATTCATAACAATCAATTAAAACATAATCATGTTATAGAAAATTAAAATATTAGTTATAAAAACCAAAATAATCTTAAAACGTTATTCATTTTTTTTTGTTGTGCAATTACACTTCGCTAATGTGGTCAGCCAGCTACAAATGATACTTATGCACAATATATTATTTTACGAATTTTTTGTCAATAGCCTTTTTAAAAAAATATAAAAGAATTATTTTTAATATTTTTTTAAAAAAATTATCATCGCAATCTTCGTTTGAGATATTTGACTTTTCATTTTTAAAATATATTTCTGTACATAAATATTAAAAAAGGGTTAAACATGAGTCAATTAGTTGCAAACTCCAGAGGTCAAAATCTTTTTGAACATAGTTATATGATTGCTCATATAGCTGTTCATATTTATGAAAAATTCTTTTTGCACTGGAAAAACAATCAATTATTGTGCTGGGAAGATTATTTTGAACATTTAAATATCTCCCCAGAATCACAAAAATTCAATTGCAAAAACTCTTTAGATAAATTACCATCAGCCATTTTTTTATCTGGTCTTTTACATGATATAGGAAAAATAGATAAAAATTTCCAAGATTATTTAAAAAGTCAAAATGACAAAACAGAACATGATGGTAATGGTGTTCACATTGATGATAAAACTTTTTCTTTTGATGTTTATCCAAGGCACAATGAAATCAGTTGGATTTTTGTCAATCTACTCAACGGTAATGCGGGAAAAAATGTTTTAAAGTCTGAAATGAAGGATTTAATTTCTTACGCTGTTTTTTGGCACCATGCCAAACCAATGAGAAGTAAACCAGATGATTTTAAAACCTCTCAACAAATTTATGAGAAGTTTAAGAATAAGCAAGATTTGTCTTATTTTATTCAATATTTAAGTGATTATTTTTCCTACGTCCATGATAAAAAAACAGAGTTTGTTAAATATGGATTAGAAAACATTGAGCAATATCTACAAGTAGATATTGATGATTTGAATCATTTGAGTAAAGAGTCTTCTATTCCTACCTTTAAAAGTATTTCTGAAAATTATGTTTTAGACACATTAAAAACAATTGTAAGAATGTGTGTTATTTTAGCTGACAGATATGTATCAAGTCTTTCAGAAGAAGACTTAAGTCAAAAAATTCAATTCAAGGAATTTTACCTCAGTGCAGATGAATTAAATGAATTGATGATTCAAGATGAAGAAAGATTGAGCTTAATGAAAAATTTAGAAGGTATGCTTGATCATTTTAATAAATTAGCTCAAAGTAATGGCTCAAATGAGTTACGAAATAACAAACAAAATCAAGCAGCAGATGCACTCAATAAAAGTGATATCATGATTTTAAAAGGTGCTGCTGGGTCAGGTAAAACCAAAGTCATGCTGACCTATGCATTGAAGAGATTAGAGAATAACAAAAAACAAAATATTTTCATCATTGCACCCAAAAACATCATTTGTAAAGGCTTATATGATGAGCTTAAAAATGAATATTTGAAACATTCAACCATTGAGTTATTCACAGGTGAATTCAAAAAACGTTTCACAAATGGTCAAGAAGATGAAATTGAAGAATCAAATTTGGATGCAGATGTGATCATTACAACAATTGATCAAATTCTAGCTATTTTAATGAGTCATAAGAAAACAGATATTTTATTCAAAATATTGAATTCAATTGTCATATTTGATGAGTTTCATGAATTCGTTGATACTCCTGGTATTCTTTATTTATTCAGAGAAATATTACTCATGAAGTCTTTCATGGCTCAATCCAATACATTGTTGGTTTCGGCAACACCCAATCCTTATTTTGTTCATCATTTCCTTGAACTGCCAACATCAAATATTGTTAATCTTGAAACCTTCAATGATAAGGATTATTCTTTTGAATTTACAGCAGTCGATGATACATCCTATCAAAAAATGGATTTTAACAAGAATCCCATGATGAAATCCAATTCTGAAGATGACTTAGGTCATATCTATATTTTCAACTCAGCGACCAAATCTCAATTTGCAACATTATTAAATTATAACAATGATTTAAATATCATCAATTATCATTCCAAGTTCACTCCCAATGATAAGCAAATCATTTTTAAAACCATCATGGATGGCTTCTCAAAGCATAATCAGTTTGGTGGCCCATTCAATAAGCATTCTATCATAAAAAGTGGTCCTATCATTCAAGCCAGTATTAACATTACCACAACAAAAATGTATACAGAAATTTGCTCTGCTGAATTCTGGTGCCAACGACTAGGACGCCTCAATCGTTTTGGTGAAGATATTACAGCAGTCTTAAACACGATTTATCCATTGGATAAAGAAACCAAAAATGTAGGAATCAATAAAGTTTTATTAAGCTTTAATCAATACAATATTGCTTATGCTTGGTTAGATTTCATTAAGAATAAATTAACTTCACAACCTATTCAATTGAAAAAGATTTATGAATTATATGATGAATTTCATAAAACACATGAAGCAAAAAATGCTTACAAGAGCGAATTTGATAAAATAAAGAAAACAGCAGAAAATGTCTTTAAGCAAGATTTTGAACCTATTGAGTTTAAAGATGGTGGAAAAGGTGGCAAGAATAAAAAACTCTCTTCCAAATCACTGAGAAGTGACAGCTACTACATTTTACCAGCTATCATGAATATTGATCATCAATTTAATTTTAGTCTCAAGAAAAGCAACGGAAAGATAGAATTTACAGAAAACATTCATCATTTTACTGAAGATAAAAAAACAAAAACTTATCCAGTCAATCCAAGCCTTATTTTATCTGTAGAAAGAAAAATTCTTACCACTGGTATTGGCACCTATACTGGTATGATTAAAAAATATGAAAATATTGCTCATCATATTTCATACACTAAAAATAATAATTTTGGCAATAAACTAAAAAATTTATCAGATAAGGATTTTTATCATTTAGCTAAACAAAAACACACACCGATTGTTGTTTCTGGCCTATCAGAGAAACAACCTTATGAAGACCACGAGTTATTTTATATTGAATCTCCTAAAAATCACGTTGAACATTCTACACAAATGACTAAAATTGGACTTTTCAAATATGCTTATTTGGCTTTATTGAGCACAAAAATTAATCCTACTGCTGCTAATATTTCTGTTAATCTTGCAGAAGATCATGAAGATGATAGTGAATAATTTTTATTTAATCAATGATTGATTGCCATATCATTTTTTTAAAAAATATTATTTGATAGATTATCCATAAATTATAATTTAAAATTTTAATAAGTAATTAAATGACAATATGCATTTAAAATCTTTACTTGACGATTAATTATTATGAATTATAATCAATAATATTAGATTGAAAGAATATATGAAAAAAGAAGAATTAAAAGAGTATGTCGCATCATTATCTGAAGAAATTAAAGAAAAATTTAAAGAAAATGAAATTGAACATAAACAGATTCAAGAAAATCGTTCTTTTATTGAATTGAGTATGTATGATGATTTTGATATATCTGTCAAAGAAATGAAGGATATTTTATCCAAATTTCAAGATGATGATAGAATTCATATTTCTCATCATACAGGATACTATGATGATGTTTCTATTGATTCTAAAATTGAAGTAAATCGCCTTGAAACCGATGATGAACTTACTCAAAGAATCATGGATAAAGTTAATCGATTAACCAAGAAAAGAAATAAACCTAAAAAATAAAATCACATATTAAAAAAGAGAAAACCAATGAAAAAAGAAGAATTAACATCCTATGTAGACTCACTACCTGATGAAATCAAGTCAAAAATTAAAAAAACTGAACTGGAACATCAACCACTTTCAACCCATCAATCCATCACCAGTGAAATCGACCTCACTAAGATAACTGTCAAAGAAATGAAAGAATATTTATCTAAATTTCAAGATGAAGATATCCTTAAAATAGAAATTGATTATGGCTATTATGATGATGTTTCTTTAGATGCTCAAGTTGAAATTAAACGCCATGAAACTGATGATGAACTCACACAAAGAGTTATGGATAAAATTAAAAAACTAAAAAAGAAAAATAAACCAAAACCATAATTAAATATAGTTATTAAAAAAGCAGCTTAGCTGCTTTTTTAATTTTATACTTTGATTTAATTCTTAAAGAAAACGGCTCTCTGGAAAAATTTATTTTCTCATCAATACAATATTTAGTTTTGATTTTGTTTATTCATTTTGGAATTAATGCTTTTTAGGTATTCTCCTTGCATAATTAAATAAACTGATTTCTGCTCGCATATGCATTTTCATTTCTAATGGTGATTGAAAAACCTTTAATCTTTTTATGACTTTAGCTGAAGTATATCCATCTTCCACACTTTTTTCAATCAAATCTAGCATCAAGTTCATTTGTCCATAAGGATCAAATAAGAGAACATCTTTTTCTGTTGTTGCCAAAGTATCAAAAATTTCATCAAATGTGCCAATACCACCTGGAAAAGCTAAAATCATATCTGCTTGTGTTAATAGCTCTTTTCTTTCTTGAATGGTCTTTGTTTCAATGACTTGATGAGAAAAATTATCATCATCATTCATCCATTGTGTAGGTTTAATTGCAATCATCGTGGAATTTTCATTTTTTATTTCAAATAATACTTTACCAATCATCTTCATGATACCAGAAGATGCTCCACCAGTGTAAAAATCAACATTTTTTTGTGTTTTTGTAAATTCAGATAAAATTAATTTCAGCGAGTTTTCAAACTCTATTTGTTTTTCCATGATAAGAGGAGCATCTCTAGAGCCAGAATAAATAGAAACTTTCATAAAATGTATACCCTTTCAATTTATTAATTCAAAAATTAATTTATGATTATTATGAATCATAATATATATATGGTCAATCATTTTATGTTTTTTTGGTTATCATTTTTTTTCCATACCTTTGATTTCTTGTTATATTATCCTCAAAAACCATTTTTTTCTCACTTAGAGCATTTTGTAAATTTCAAATATATTGTTTTTTTTATAAATGATTGACAATTAATTTATTTTTTAGAAAAAAATAAAAATTGACTTTGTATTTGAATTTTGTTTATGTTATAATCATTGTTAATTCATATTTATAAATATATATAAGGAGATTTTTTACTTTATGGAATCCGTGCAAAAAATTCGTGTATTCAGTGATATTCACTTAGACTTTGATGTATTACAACAAGGTAAAAATTTTAATTTTTCTCAATTATGGTTTCCTGAAATTTTAGAAGATGATAAAGAATCCTTGCTGATTTTAGCGGGAGATTTATGGCATGCAAAAAAACCATTTCATTATCATAACCATTCCTGGGTGAAAGAGTTATCTACTCGCTTCAAATATGTGGTCATTGTTCTTGGCAATCATGATTTCTGGGGGGGGAATCTTCAACTTGAGTATGATCGTTGGTATACCATGCTTTTTGAACAAAATATTGAAAATGTTTTTTTGCTTCAAAATCAAGTTTTACTTTTTGGTGATTTAAAAATCATTGGTGGTACTCTATGGACTGATTATGGAAAAAATAATGATTGCATGATTTTTGCCGAACAAGGTGCAATGAAAGATTATCAATATATTAAAAATGGTCAATTCTTTTCTCATTTGAAAGCTAAGCATATTTTAGCTGAACATCTGAAAACAAGAAAATTTATTGAAGAGCATGCCATTAAAGATTACCCTGAGCAAAAAGTTTGGGTCATTTCTCATCATCCACCAAGCAAATTATCACTTCCATTAGATATGATGGAGGAAGGAAGAGAATTAGATTCCTATCTTTATCATTCTGATTTGGAATATCTTTTTAATGATCCTAAATATAACATTGATGTTTGGGTACATGGTCATAGCCATGAATATCAGCATTATTTCATCAATGATAAAAAAGTGATTGCAAACCCAAGAGGCTACACTCACGAAGAAACTTTCTATAATCCCTGGATTGTTTATGATGAAAATGGTAACATCATTGAATAATCTTAGTTTGTAATATATGTATATACAAAAAAATATTTTTTATCTTCATATTCCATTCATCTAAAACTTTATATCTTTTTTATTTATTCTATTCACAAATTAATTTTCTTTGTTATGATTAAAAAAAATAAATGAGCATTGTTTTTTGGTGCAATTTAAGGAGTAAAATATGAAAAATATAACTTTAAAAGATGAAATTAAGGGGTTTACTTTAATTGAGGTGATGATCTCTTTAGCAATTGTCACCACCTTGGCAACTGTTGCTTATCCTGCATATGATGAATATAACATAAGAGCACAAGTCTCTGAGGGTTATGAGTTAAGTAGTAATTATAAAACTGCTATTGCAGAATATTATAATATGCACGGTACATTTCCTAATTCTTTAGCAGATATTTCAGCAAGTGCAAATATAGGTAATTATGTCAGCACATCAGATATTGAGGCTGATGGTGTTATTAAAATGACTTATGGAAATAACTCCAATAGTAAAATTCACGATGGTTTCATTACTTTAACTCCATCAGCTACAGTAGATGGATCAATTGTTTGGACTTGCTCATATGATGGCGTGAAAGTGGTAAAAAAATATGTTCCAGTTTTCTGCCAAGGATCTGGAGCAAGTGGTGGCACTGGTACAGGATCAGGCACTGGCAGCGGTACAGGATCAGGCACTGGCAGCGGTACAGGATCAGGCACTGGCAGCGGTACAGGATCAGGCACTGGTAGCGGTACAGGATCAGGCACTGGTAGCGGAACAGGAGATACAGGCTCCGGTAGTGGATCTGGTACAGGTGGTGAAATTGAAACTGAGACTGAGTTAGAATCTGAGACTGAGACTGAAACTGAAATTGAAGATCAAACTGAAATTGATGATTGCTCTTCTGGTGGTAATGGCTTAGATGATTGTGTACCTGAAGTCGAAGATACATCAGGAGGATCTTCTGGCTCTAGCGGAAGTGGTGACTCTTCAGGCTCTGGTTCTAGCACACCTGACTTAGATGGTAGCAGAGACTGCTCTAATAGCGGACCAGGAAGCTATTGTGATGCAACAGACGAAGAAATAAATGCTGCAATTGCAGAGGTAGAAGCTGAAATTAATCAAGTAATTGCAGATAGAGATGAAGAAATTAGAGATAAAAGATTAAGAGTTGGCACAAGCGACTATAATGATGTAATGGCTGATGCGCAAGAAGAAATCAACGAGTTAAATGCTGAAATTAATCGATTAAGAACATATTTAGGATAATCCAAAAACCGCCATAAGGCGGTTTTTTTTATTGTTTTGATTGGATTTTATTGCATGCTTGAGAATGGTGTTCCTGGAGAATAAGAATATAACTTATTCAAAACACTTAAAACCAATGATGTATTCATTGCACCTGATCCAAAACCATCAAAGTGACCATTCAGTCCCAATGCATGTGCCAATTCATGAACCACCAAATCAGCAGAGTTCGCACAACCTGATGCAGGTTGAAAGTTAACCGTTACATAAACAGCATTCAGAGGAAAAATAGATGAACTCACAGGATTTCCTTGAATATCTGTATTCCACACGGTTGGAAAACCAGGAATCAATGAGTTGGTTTGGTCAACCCACATGGCTGTGGCAAGGCCACACGTAGGAGCAGACACAGGTGTGAGATACTCACCTACGACTAAAACCCTTTGATTTCTTGGTACATCATTCACAGTTTTTCCAGCGTAAGTTGTTCTATCAAAAATGGTTTTACCCAAACTAGCTTCGATGGTATCAAAGCCAGCATCAAATTCTGCTTTACGCGCACCATAAACCACAGGAATAGCACCATCTCTTTCAACATTCCAACGATAACTCAATGATGTATTTGAAACAACACCTGAAGCATAAACTGTAGCAGTATTGTATGTTTTAGGATAGTTAACCGCCTGAGAAGACTTCAAAATAGTCAAAGGATCTGCTGTTGCAGTGGAGCCACCATCATCTCCACCGCCACCACAAGCAGTCAGAGTAAAAGCTGTCACAAGAGAGGCTAAAATGTAAGAAATTTTCATAGTTTTCTCCAAAAATTAAGATGTGTGTATTATGTTAAACATTTAAACTTTTGTCAATAAAAATGAGACATTTGGTTAAATCCTGTATCTTTTTTGTATAAATACAACAAAAATGTTTTTGAAACTATTCAATAGATAAATTTTCACGGTTCGAATATTTCATCAAAATAAAATATTTGATTTTATTTTATGATTATTTTTTAAAATAAAAAGTTATTTTAAAGCATGAACTATTAAAATTCTATTATAAAAATATACAAGAAAGGTTTTTGTTAGCTTTGGAAAGTTGTCTAATATACTATTTCATCAATATTGTGATTTTTTATGAATTGATTTCTCACACACTGTGATGAAATTCTTTTCAATAAAGAAAAAATTATTCTTACAATATTATTTTTTTCATCATTTTTAAAATTCATATTTGAATTTTTTATTTATTATTGTAAAATCATTTCATAACAAGGAATCATAATGAGCGTACATGATAAAATTTTTAGTATTTATCTTCAATCTAATGATGATAGATTTTTATCCAATTATCTTACCTCCGTATTAACTCAAGATATCAATGCTTTTAAGGGTTTACTCAATAAGTCAGGAGAAATTGAACAATTAAATCAAATGAGTTTAACGGAATATTTAATTTTGAATAAAAAAACAAATATTCTCATGGAGTTTGCAAATTTCATTGATCCATTAAAACCCACTCAAACAATAATAGAGAATTTTCCAAATTTTGATTTAGCTGATAAAAATATTAATTTTACGGCTGAATCAAATATAGGTTATCTACTTTTATCCAATTGTGCTAAAAATCAAATTTCTAGATTCGTCAAGCCAAACCCCGGAGATTTAGAATTCTCGTTTAGAAAAATATTTAAACGAGCAGTTATTGATTCCGAAAATGATTATTTGCATCAGCAACAAAATGGATTTTCTTTTGCTCAAATAATTTTGAATTTAGGTGTTAATCCAAATGATCATATTGTAAATAAAAATCATGATCTCAATTTTATTAAATATTTTATTCCTTTGATTGATTTTTCAAAAATCTCAATTCAACCTTTATTGAACATTAAAAATCAAGATATTTGTGATTATTATCATGATTACCCAAACACAAGATATGTACTATTGCCTAAAATCATTGAAAAAGGAAATTTTTATCGACTTGATTTTAAAATAGAGCATTTTTCAGAAAAGATATTTGAAAAAATAAATTCAAACAATCATGAAGAATATTCTAAAGCATTTCAACAAATTGTTGAAAAAAATCCAGAAATATTAAAAAAATCTGAATATCTTTCTTCTTTTGTTCATTTCATCAACACTTATCAAGATCCAAAATTATTTCAAACATTGGTCAATCAATGTGAAGTAAAAGAGTTAAAATTACTGCTTGAGCATCTTCCAAAAATGCATCATGTAGACATGTTTGCGCAAAGAAATTTTGCATTAGAATTAATAGATTTATCTGATTCTGAAATTTTAAAGCAAGCTACACTCAAATGCATCAGAAGAAATGAGCAAACATTACAAAACCTGAGTCCTAGTGATTTTGTAAAAATAATAGATTTTTTCATAACTGAGAGTCAAAAAAGACATCATCGCATGATTCAAAGTTCTCAAGAACAAATCAATATTCAAACATTAGATTCATTAAATGAAGAAGAATTATTCTTGCATCTCATGAGAAATTGTAATTGCAAAAAACCTGTCCACCAACATTTAATAAGCAGATACAAAGATTCTAACATTCCAATCTTAAAAGATTTTTTTGATGAGCATTTTTCTGGTATACAAAAAAATGTCAGCAGATTTCCAATACCAGATAATCATGCATTTGAATTCATTGAATCTTTATTAAGCAAGTTAGAAAAAAATCCTAGTTTAATCGAAAAAAAGCTAAGCACCATTTTTCCTGATTTGCATGAATTTAAAAATTTTGATGTTCAACAATTTGCAAAGCGTCAAATATCTTATGAACTCAATGCTAAAGAATTTTTAAAATCATATGGTTTAGAAAATTTTGATTTTGAAAATCATCAAGATGATTATCTTTTAAAAAATATGAAAAATAAACGAAATAGAATGTAAAAAATAATAAAAGTAATTATGAATCAAATAAAAGCAAAAAATAAAGATCATTTAAAAAAATTAATCGAAGAAGAAATTAAAAAATATGGTACTGAATGTGACTTGAACCATATTGATGTTTCTAA
>JACCDS010314415.1_pt1 | contig 73602 bp, 64 predicted proteins | sample 7446441 | NCBI WGS metagenome assembly JACCDS01 (sample SAMN15323445, study PRJNA562643) | freshwater metagenome | isolation source: river surface water | place: USA:Blue River Watershed | collected 2017-08-17
ACGCCTGATCGGCCAGTCCCACGAGATACCTGGAGAACAAACATGCAAGTCATTCTGTTGGAAAAAGTGGCGAACCTGGGCAACCTGGGTGACGTCGTTCGCGTGAAAGACGGTTACGGCCGTAACTTCCTGATCCCGAACCGTATCGCACGTCGTGCAACTGCTGGCGCGATCGCCGAGTTCGAAGCTCGCCGTGCCGATCTCGAGAAGGCGGCTGCTGAAAAGCTGGCCGCTGCACAGGTCGTTGGCGAGAAGCTGGCTGGTCTGCGCGTCGAAGTCGCGCAAAAGGCAGGTGTCGATGGTCGTCTGTTTGGTTCGGTCACGAACCATGACATCGCCGAAGCACTTGGCAAGCAGGGCGTCAAGGCTGATAAATCGCAGGTTCGCATGCCGCACGGCCCGCTGAAGGCGGTTGGCGAGCATCCTGTGTCGGTCGCGCTGCACACCGACGTGGTTGTCGAGATCAATGTGCACGTCGTGGGCGAAGCGGTCTGATCCGCTTGCATCACCAAGAGAAGAAGCCGGGTTCGCCCGGCTTTTTTTTGCCTGCAGACAGCGAGCAGAGGCTCTCGCTGTCGCTTTTATCAAGTCCTGTCATCGAATGGGAAAGCAGCAATTTGTGCCTACTGGTAACGGGTATAATCCGGCCCCATGAACGATCGGTCCGACCCGCAGCTTGAATCTCTCCGTGTACCTCCGCATTCGATCGAAGCGGAGCAGTCGGTGCTAGGCGGTTTGCTGCTGGACAATGCGGCTTACGATCGTATTGCTGACTTTGTCGGTTCCGAAGATTTCTATCGATTCGACCACCGGATCATCTTCCAGCACATCGTCAAGCTGGTCAGCGCTGCGAAGCCGGCCGACGTGATTACGGTCTACGAAGCGCTGGTCTCGGCAGGCAAGGCGGAGGAAGTGGGTGGCCTGTCCTACCTGAATGCGCTTGCGCAGAACACGCCTTCGGCAGCGAACATCCGTCGCTATGCCGAGATCGTTCGAGATCGCGGTGTGTTGCGCAAACTGATTACGGTCTCCGATGAGATCGCTGGCGCAGCGTTCAATCCGCAAGGCAAAGAAGTCAAGCAGATGCTGGATGAGGCCGAGTCAAAGATCTTTGCGATAGCCGAAGAGGGCGCACGCGGCTCGCAGGGCTTCATGGAGATACAGCCGCTGCTGACCCAGGTGGTTGAGCGTATCGATGAACTGTATAACCGCGATTCTGGGAGTGACATTACTGGTGTGCCAACCGGCATGGTCGACCTCGACCGCATGACCTCCGGGCTGCAGCCGGGCGATCTCATCATTGTCGCGGGTCGTCCGTCGATGGGTAAAACCGCGTTTTCGGTGAATATCGGCGAGAACGTCGCGATCGATACCGGACTGCCGGTCGCCATCTTTTCGATGGAAATGGGTGGCACACAGCTGGCGATGCGTATGCTGGGTTCGGTCGGACGGCTTGATCAGCACCGGCTGCGTACCGGCCGGCTGAATGACGAAGACTGGCCGCGACTCACGCATGCGATCCAGAAGATGAACGAGGCGCAGATCTATATCGATGAGACACCGGCGCTGTCGTCGATCGAATTGCGTGCCCGCTCGCGCCGACTGGCGCGTCAATGCGGACGACTGGGCCTGATCATCGTCGACTATCTGCAGCTGATGTCGGCCAATTCGCCGGGTGAGAATCGCGCGACCGAAATCTCGGAAATCTCGCGCAACCTGAAAGGTCTGGCGAAAGAACTGAATTGCCCGGTGATTGCGCTGTCGCAGCTGAACCGCTCACTAGAGCAGAGGCCAAACAAGCGCCCTGTGATGTCCGATCTGCGGGAATCCGGCGCCATTGAACAGGACGCCGACCTGATCCTGTTCATTTACCGTGACGAGGTCTATAACCCGGATTCGCCGGACAAGGGAACGGCGGAGATCATCATTGGCAAACAGCGTAACGGCCCGATCGGCGCGGTGCGGATGACTTTCCTGGGGTCCTACACGAAATTCGAGAATTACACCGGCCCCGCTACTGCGTTCAGCGGCGGCGAATGAATTTGCATTGAAATAAACCCGAGATGGGAAGGAGAGAATCATGTTCGGACGCTTGATGCCGACGGAGGGCAAGTTTTTCGAGTACTTTATCCAGCACGGCGAACTGTGCGTCAAAGGCGGCAAGGAGATGGTCGCCCTGATGACCAACTTCGACGACCTCGAACACCGTGTGCATGCGATCGAGTCCGTCGAGAAGCAGGCCGACAAGATCACTTATGCGGCCCTGGACTTGCTGCACAAGACCTTCATCACGCCACTGGATCGCGACGATATCCATAAGCTGATCACGCGCATGGATGACATCCTTGACCTGATGGAGGACGCGGCGCAGACGATCTCGCTGTATGACATCAAGTCCATTACCCCGGAAGCGAAGCGCCTGGCCGAGCTGTGCCAGGCTTGCTGCGAAAAGGTGCTGGCGGCTGTCTCGCTGCTGCACAACATGAACAATGCACGCGAGATCCTCAACATCTGCTCCGAGATCGACAAGCTCGAATCCGACGCCGACCATGTGATGCGTGCAGCGATGTCGAAGCTGTTCCGCGACGAGCCGGATGTGCGCAACCTGATCAAGCTGAAGGCGATCTACGAGATCCTGGAGACCGTGACCGACCGCTGCGAGGATGTCGCGAACATCGTCGAAGGCATCATCGTCGAGAACGCGTGAGTCGCGCCAACCACGGATAGCCTGACTCATGCAGACTCTACAAATCAGTATCTATACGCTCGCGTTCCTGGTGATCCTGGCGCTGCTGTTCGATTTCATGAACGGCTTTCATGACGCAGCGAATGCGATTGCGACTGTCGTGTCCACCGGCGTGCTCAAGCCACATCAGGCGGTGGCGATGGCCGCTTTCTTCAACTTTATTGCGGTTGCGGTGTTTCAGCTGAAGGTTGCTACGACCGTCGGCAAGGGAACCATCGATCCGGCGGTGGTCGATCATTACGTGGTGTTCGGTGCACTGGTCGGCGCCATCGCCTGGAATGTGCTGACCTGGTATTACGGCATTCCGTCGTCGTCGTCGCATGCGCTGATTGGCGGCCTGGTGGGTGCATCGGTTGCGAAGGCCGGCACCGACTCGCTGATTGCTTCCGGACTCCTGAAGACGATTTCGTTCATTGTCGTTTCGCCGGCACTGGGTTTCCTGCTCGGCTCGCTGATGATGTTGCTGGTGTCCTGGCTGTTCGTGCGCAGTCATCCGCAACGCATCGACAAATGGTTCCGTCGACTCCAGTTGCTGTCGGCATCGATGTACAGCCTTGGTCATGGTGGCAATGACGCGCAGAAGACCATGGGCATCATCTGGATGCTGCTGATCTCCGCGGGTGCGGTGGCAGCGGGTGAGAAGAGCCCGCCGGTATGGGTGATCATCAGTTGCTATATCGCGATCGGCCTCGGTACGCTGTTCGGCGGCTGGCGCATTGTGAAGACGATGGGGCAGAAAATTACCAAGCTCAAGCCGGTCGGCGGTTTTTGTGCCGAAACCGGAGGTGCAATCACCCTGTTTCTGGCGACGGCGCTCGGTATTCCGGTGTCAACCACGCACACGATTACCGGTGCCATCGTGGGCGTGGGATCGTCGCGCAAAATGTCCGCGGTTCGCTGGGGCGTCGCCGGCAATATCGTATGGGCATGGGTCTTCACCATTCCGGCATCAGCCTTCATGGCGGCCGTCGCATGGTGGCTCGGCAGGCAGATCCTTTGATGATCGGGTTGGCCTGATGTGAAAAGACCCGCAATCGCTGCGGGTCTTTTTTGGCTCGGGTGGCCTGATTGTCGTCCGCCCTGATTGTCGCCCCTGATACCTTACAGCACCTCGCTCGCATGGTCTGCGAGGCGGGACCGCTCGCCGCGCGCCAGCGTCACATGGCCGCTGTGGGACCAGCCCTTAAAACGATCGACCACATAGGTCAGGCCGCTCGATCCTTCGGTCAGATAAGGTGTGTCGATTTGCGCAATGTTGCCGAGGCAGATGATCTTGGTGCCGGGTCCGGCGCGTGTCACCAGTGTCTTGACTTGTTTCGGCGTCAGGTTCTGCGCTTCGTCGATGATCAGATATTTGTTGACGAAGGTTCGGCCGCGCATGAAGTTCAATGACTTGATCTTGATGCGCGAGCGGATCAGTTCCTGGGTAGCTGCCCGACCCCATTCACCGGCGTCGGCGTCTGATTTGTTCAGCACTTCAAGGTTATCGTCGAACGCCCCCATCCACGGCGACATTTTTTCTTCCTCGGTGCCCGGCAGGAAACCGATGTCCTCGCCGACCGGAACGGTCACGCGGGTGACGATAATCTCGTTGTAGAGCTTGGTCTCCAGCACTTGCGCCAGGCCGGCCGCGAGCGCCAGCAGCGTCTTGCCCGTACCGGCCTGACCCAGCAGGGTGACGAAGTCGCATTCGGGGTCCATCAGCAGATTCATCGCGAAGTTCTGCTCGCGATTGCGCGCCGTGATACCCCAGACGTTATTGCGGCTGTGACCGAAGTCCCGCAGCGTCTTGATGACGGCTGTTTTGCCGTTGAGCTGGGTGACCTGACCGTAGAAGGCCGCTTCGCCATTCTTCGGCTCAGTGAAGACGAACTGGTTGACCAGCATCGCCGGTACCGCCGGTCCGGTGACGCGGTAGAAGGTGGTGCCGTTGCCTTGCCGGTTTTCCTGCCAGGATTCCATGCCCTTGGCGTGCTTGACCCAGAAATCATCCGGCAGTTGCAGGATGCCGGAATAGAGCAGGTCGGTGTCTTCCAGTACGTGGTCGTTGAAGTATTCCTCGGCCGGCAGTCCAAGCGCACGTGCCTTGATGCGCATGTTGATGTCTTTCGACACCAGGACGACCGGACGCTCCGGCATCTGTTCTTGCAGTGCTCGCACGACGCCGAGGATCTGATTGTCGGCCTTGCCTTCGGGCAGCCCTTCCGGCAGCGTCCAGTTCGACAGACGCGTCTGGAAGTACAGGCGGCCGGCTGCTTCCTTGTTGCCGAGCTTGCTTAGCGCTATGCCGCCGTCGATCGCGTCTTCCGAAATATCGGCAATCAGCGCATCGAGCGAGCGCGATACCTGACGTGCATTACGGGCGACCTCGGACATGCCCTTCTTGTGATTATCGAGCTCTTCCAGCGTGATCATGGGCAGATAGACATCGTGCTCGGCGAAGCGAAACAGCGAGGTCGGATCGTGCATCAGCACATTGGTGTCTAGCACAAACAGTTTGGTCACGCCGCGCTTGTCGGCATTACGGCTGGTTTGCGATTTGGCCGGGGTATCGCTGCGTGCGCGGCGAGCTGTGGGTTTCTCGCTGGTCGGCGCTTCGGCCTTGGTGCGTGCGACGGGCGGCTCGGCGGGTACCAGCGCGATGGCTGGCTTGACCTTCTTGCCCTTGTCTGCCTTCGGGTAATCCGCCGGTGAAAGCACGGCTGCGGGTTTGCTGGGCATTTTAGGCAGGGGCATCAAGACCTCTATTGTGGAAAATGGAAGGGATTTATTGCGAGTGAAATGCAAACCGTTTCCGAAAAAGCGAAAGGCTGTTCAAGACAAAGACCAAGGGTCTTTTCCTTGAACAGCCTTTTATTGGAATACTTGTTCGGATTCAATGGCTTAGCTTGTTTCAGCCGAGGCCCTCGATCAGTTCGAGCACTTCGTCGACATGGCCCGGGACCTTCACTCCACGCCATTCTTTCACTATTTTCCCTTCAGCGTCAATTACGAATGTCGAACGTTCGATACCGCGAACTTTCTTGCCATACATGGATTTCATCGTCATGACGTCGAACATCGTGCAAACCGTTTCCTCCGGGTCCGAGAGCAGTTCGAAGGGCAATCCGAGCTTGCTCTTGAAGCCTTCATGCGAGCGCAGGCTGTCACGGCTTACGCCAAAGATTTCAGCACCGGCTTGCTTGAATCGCTGATGCAGGTCGCGGAATTGCATCGCTTCAGTGGTACAGCCGGGTGTATTGTCTTTCGGGTAAAAATAAATAATCAGTTTCTTGCCGCGGTAGTCTGAAAGACGGAAAGGACGTTCGCCGGTCATCTCGGCGCTGAAGTCGGGCACGGCGATGTTCTCGATGGAAGGACGGTCACCCAATTCAATCTCCCTGTATCGTTGTTGGTTGTTCTGGCAGGATGACGGCGAGTGCGACCTTGCGGCCCTCAGCCATCAGAATGTTGTAAGTCCGGCATGCGGCCTGGTTGTCCATGCATTCCACCCCGATCCGACGCTCGATCAGGCTGGCTATCAAGGCCGGCGCTGCGAAGCGCTGACGAGGGCCTGTGCCAAGAATGAGCAAGTCGGGCCTGAGTGCCTCAATGGCGGCGAAATCGCTTGTCTGTAGCGCGTCGAAAGAGACAACAGACCATTGCGCTGGTGGCACTTCAGGCAGGACGATCAGGCTATGTTCGAAACGGACGGCATTAATCTCGATCCAGTTGTCTTCATAGCCGGTCACCGTCTGATATTGCTGCGTCGGTGTCGAGTGGAGCTTCATAGGCTGGCAATTCTATCCCGATCTGCGGCCACCGATTGGAAAACCCGTCCAATTTGCGGCAGAATGCTTGTTTTTTCGCGGCGCAACACCTGACGCCTCGGAGACCACCTCTTTTTGCGGGATCCCGTTGTGAAAAATATCCTGAAATCCAACAAGCTGGCAGACGTCTGCTACGACATCCGCGGCCCGGTGCTCGAAAAGGCCCGGCAGATGGAGGAAGAGGGCCACAAGATCATCAAGCTGAACATCGGCAACCTTGCGCCGTTCGGTTTTGATGCGCCTGACGAGATCGTGCAAGACATGATCCGCAATATGAGCAATGCGGCGGGTTATACCGATTCGAAGGGCTTGTTTGCCCCGCGCAAGGCGATCATGCAGTACACCCAGGAAAAGAACATCACCGGCGTCACGATCGACGACATCTATCTCGGCAATGGCGCGTCGGAATTGATTGTGATGAGCATGAATGCGCTGCTCAACAGCGGCGACGAAGTACTGGTGCCTGCGCCGGATTATCCGCTGTGGACTGCCGCGGTCAGCTTGTCGGGCGGCAGGCCGGTTCATTATATGTGCGACGAGCAGGCTGATTGGTATCCGGATATTGAAGATATCAAAAAGAAGATCACGTCGAATACCCGCGCGATCGTGGTGATCAACCCGAACAATCCGACGGGGGCCCTCTATCCGGTTGAGCTGCTCGAGCAGATCGTCGAGCTGGCCCGCCAGCATCAGCTGATCATCTTCGCTGACGAAATTTATGACAAGGTGCTTTACGACGGCAACACGCATACGTCGATCGCGTCGCTGGCGGACGATGTGCTGTTCATTACGTTGAATGGCCTGTCAAAAAATTACCGCTCCTGCGGCTATCGCGCCGGCTGGATGATCGTCTCTGGCGAAAAGCGTCACGCGAAAGATTACATCGAGGGCTTGAACATGCTGGCCTCGATGCGACTGTGCGCGAACGTGCCGGGACAGTTTGCCATCCAGACCGCACTTGGGGGCTACCAGAGCATCAACGACCTCGTCGCGCCGGGCGGACGCCTGACCCGACAGCGCGATCTCGCCCACAAGCTGCTGACCGACATTCCGGGCGTCAGTTGCGTGAAGCCGAAGTCGGCGCTGTACATGTTCCCACGGCTCGACCCGCAGATGTACCCGATCGAAGATGACCAGCAGTTTGCCTATGAGCTGCTGGCCGAGGAGCGTGTGCTCATTGTGCAGGGGACCGGTTTTAACTGGCCGACACCCGACCATTTCCGCGTCGTGTTCCTGCCTAACGTGGATGATCTGTCGGTGGCTTTCGGGCGCATCGCTCACTTCCTTGACGGTTATCGCCGTCGCCATGCCCGCTGAGCGCGGATCACCGACTCACAGAAACAGAATGACATGATGAAACCGATCAAAGTTGGCCTGCTGGGCATTGGCACCGTGGGCGCGGGTACCTTCACCGTCCTGCAGCGCAATCAGGAAGAAATTCGCCGTCGTGCCGGCCGTGGCATCGAGATCGTGATGGTCGCTGACCTGAACACCGAGCGCGCCAGAGAAGTGACTGGCGGCTTGGCCGAGGTGGTGAGTGACGCGAATCTGGTTGTCAACCACCCCGATATTGAAATCGTGGTCGAGCTGATCGGGGGCTATGGTATTGCGCGCGATCTGGTCATGAAGGCGATCGCGAACGGCAAGCACGTCGTCACCGCGAACAAGGCGCTGCTGGCAACGCACGGCACCGAAATCTTCCGCGCTGCGCAGGAAAAAGGGGTGGTCGTCGCTTTCGAAGCGGCGGTGGCCGGCGGTATCCCGATCATTAAAGCCTTGCGCGAAGGCCTGACGGCGAACCGTATTCAGTGGATTGCCGGCATCATCAACGGTACGACGAACTTCATCCTCTCCGAGATGCGCGATAAAGGACTGGATTTCGACGTCGTGCTGAAGCAGGCCCAGGCACTGGGCTATGCCGAGGCGGATCCGACCTTCGACATCGAGGGTGTCGATGCCGCACACAAGGCAACGATCATGTCGGCGATTGCGTTTGGTGTTCCGGTTCAGTTCGACAAAGCCTATGTCGAGGGCATCACGAAGCTTTCTTCAACGGATATACGCTACGCCGAGCAGCTGGGCTACCGCATCAAGCTCCTCGGCATCGCGCGCCGCGTTCCTGAGGGGATTGAGCTGCGCGTACACCCGACGTTGATACCGGCGAACCGGCTGATCGCGAATGTCGAGGGCGCGATGAATGCCGTGCTGGTGCAGGGCGATGCTGTCGGTGCAACGCTGTATTACGGTAAAGGCGCAGGCGCCGAGCCGACGGCATCGGCCGTCATTGCCGATCTGGTGGATGTGACGCGTCTGGCAACCGCCGACCCCGGGCATCGTGTGCCTTACCTGGCCTTCCAGCCCAACCAGATGGCCGATACGCCGATTCTGCCGATGTCGGAGGTCACGACCAGTTACTACCTGCGCCTTCGTGTGGCTGACAAGCCCGGTGTACTCGCGGACGTGACGCGCATCCTCGCCGATGGATCGATCTCGATTGATGCGATGCTGCAGAAAGAAGCCGGTGAAGGAGAGACGCAGACCGACCTGATCATCCTGACCCATGAGACGAAGGAGAAGCATGTCGACGCAGCTATTGCCGCGATCGAAGCTTTGCCAACCGTCTCGGGCAAGGTGAACCGGATCCGCCTCGAGCAGCTGAGCTGATCCGTTTCAACGAGCGCGAGCATCGCTCGCGCTCAGCCGATCTTGTTGGCCGTACCTTTCAGGGAATCGGAAACTTCCTTGATGATCGCTGAGAACACGGTCGCCGTGACCGTGTAGCGAGCCATCTGATAGTTCCTGACCATGTTCATAGCAATGCCAAACAGCCAGGTTGACAATTTAGAGTCACCTCTGAAACTCGCAATGGTACGTGCCGCTTCGACGAACGCTTGCTGGGTGATGTCGGCGGCATCGTCTGGATGGTCGATGTACTTGATGACGAAGCGATACAATCTGCGCTGATGCTGTGCGATAAGTTCTCTAAACAGGATTTCCTGATTGCGCTGAAAGGGTGGAAGATCGCCCGATGTTTCCATCAGCGATAAGCTGAGGCCTCCCAGAGGCCGTGTTTCTACGGGTTCTTCGTCGAGCTCTATTTCTTCTTCCTGAGCTGCCTCGTCGGAACGCTCCTCGTCCTCTTCGAAAAGACTAATGGTGAAGAGTGGATCGGTATCGATTGTTTCGGTGTGGATTTCGCTCATCTGGAAGCTCCTTCGCGCTGGTGGTTTGCTTCTCGGTCACGGGGAACCGGGGTCACCCGCCGAACGTCCTGATCAATGAGGGGGACGTAGGCGACATTTGCTGATTCAGCTTGCGAAAACTTGCCTGATTGAATTTTTCAGCAGGAGCATCGTCAAAAAAATCTGCAAACTACCTAATTCGTGGGATTGACAAGCGCAGGTTAGGTGGACTTGGAGTGTGAGCAAATTGACATGCCAAAAGAATCACATTTGATGCATAAAAGGCATTCTTTGGAGGATGGCACGGTCGGTTTTTTCATCCGGGAATGACCGGCCTCGTATAATTGGTGCCTTCTACGCGTCCGTCATTTCCAGAATCTCCACGTCATGCAATATCTTTCTACCCGAGGGCATGAGTCCAGGCCCGGTTTTTCCGAAATTTTGCTGGGCGGTCTCGCTCCTGATGGCGGACTTTATCTGCCGCTTCACTATCCTCAGGTGTCGTCGACTGAACTAGCCACATGGCGCAGCCTGTCCTATGCGCAGCTGGCCACCGAAGTCTTGAAAAAATTCGCGACGGATGTTCCCGTGGCGGATCTTGACGCGCTCACGGCGAAGACCTACACGCCGGCGGTCTATCGCAATGGGCGTCCTGGTGACGATGTTGAGCAGATCACGCCCTTGCGTGTGCTGGAGTCCTCGGGCAGCCGTAAGCTGTTGCTGCAAGCGCTATCGAACGGTCCGACGCTGGCGTTCAAAGACATGGCCATGCAGCTGCTTGGTAACCTGTTCGAGTACACGCTGGCCAGGCAGGGCGCCGAGCTGAACATTCTGGGCGCGACCTCCGGTGACACTGGCAGCGCTGCCGAGTATGCGATGCGCGGTAAGCGCGGCATCCGCGTTTTCATGCTGTCGCCGCACCAGAAAATGAGTGCATTCCAGACGGCGCAGATGTTCAGCCTGCAAGACCCGAACATCTTCAACATCGCGGTCAAAGGTGTCTTCGACGACTGCCAGGATATGGTCAAAGCCGTATCGAATGACCTTGAATTCAAGGCGCGGCAGAAGATCGGTACGGTCAATTCGATTAATTGGGCGCGCGTCGTGGCGCAGGTTGTTTACTATTTCCGCGGTTATCTGGCGGCGACGGTGAGTAATGACCAGAAGGTCTCGTTTACCGTGCCCTCCGGGAATTTCGGCAATATTTGTGCCGGGCATATTGCTCGCATGATGGGGCTACCCATCAGCAAGCTTGTGGTGGCCACCAATGAAAATGACGTACTGCACGAATTTTTCCAGACCGGCATTTACCGTGTGCGCAAATCCGCCGAGACGCTGCACACCAGCAGTCCAAGCATGGATATCAGCAAGGCGTCGAATTTCGAGCGTTTCGTTTACGACCTGCTAGGCGGTGATACCTCGCGCGTGCGTGAACTGTTCCGCAAGGTCGACACTCACGGAGGTTTCGACCTGACCGGCAAGCCCGGCAGCGACGGTAATGAGTTCGGTCAGGTTGCAAAGTTCGGCTTCGCTTCGGGGCGCTCGACGCATACGGATCGACTGAATACTATCCGTGAGGTTTCGGCGCGCTATGGCTTGACGATCGATACCCATACCGCGGACGGCGTCAAGGTCGCGCGAGAGCATTGGGAGGAGGGTGTGCCGATGATCGTGCTCGAGACGGCACTGCCAGCAAAGTTCAACGAGACTATCCGAGAAGCGCTGGGCCGCGACGCTGAGCGTCCGGCAGGCTTTGAGACTATCGAGTCTTTGCCGCAGCGTTTCGATGTGATGGCGCCGGACGTGGATACGATCAAGCACTACATCGCGGCGCGCACCGGCCTCTGACAAGGCGCGTAGAATCGCCCGCTTGGCGGGTTGGTATGGCCAGTTTGCCCGCGCTGCGCACGAGATCAGTAGACACCGGAAGCGGCACTCCATCAACAGCAGAATAATGAACACCAAAAAACCCATGCTGAGCGTGCAGGAGGCTCTAGATTTCCTGCTAGGCGCGGCACGCGCCGTTAACGAGACAGAGACTCTCTCTACCGTCGATGCGACCGGCCGTGTGCTGGCGGTTGACCAGCTGTCGCAGCTTGATGTGCCGCCGATGGACAATACCCAGATGGATGGCTACGCGGTACGCAGCATCGATTGCGCTTCCGGCACTGCCGTTTTGCCGGTTTCCCAGCGTATACCCGCGGGCCATGTGGGGCAGCCGCTGCAGCCCGGGACGGTCGCACGTATCTTTACCGGCGCATTGATCCCGGAAGGGGCGGATGCGGTCGTCATGCAGGAGCAGTGCACCGTTGACCATGCCACTGCCAGGGTGACCGTCAACCACTCCCCGAAATCCGGCGAGTGGATCCGGCGACGCGGCGAGGACATTCGCTCGGGCAGCACCATCCTCGCGCGCGGTACGCGCCTGCGAGCCCAGGAGATTGGTCTGGCTGCCTCGGTTGGACTGGCGTCGTTGCCGGTGTTCCGCCGCCTGAAAGTCGCAGTGTTCTTCACGGGCGACGAACTGACCATGCCGGGCGAACCGCTGAAGCCTGGCTCGATTTACAACTCCAATCGATTCACATTGCGCGGCCTGCTTCAGCAGCTTGGCTGCGAGGTGACCGATCTGGGGAATGTGCCCGATTCATTCGATGCCACCCGTGATGCGCTACGCAAGGCGGCCAGCGGGCATGACCTGATCGTCACCTCCGGCGGCGTGTCCGTTGGTGAGGAAGACCATGTGAAGCCGGCGGTTGAGTCCGAGGGCAAACTCAATATGTGGCAGATCGCGATGAAGCCCGGCAAGCCACTCGCGTTCGGTGAAGTCCGGCGAGCCGGCCAGCCAGATACAGCCTTCTTTATCGGCCTGCCGGGTAACCCGGTATCGAGCTTCGTGACCTTCCTGCTGTTCGTGCGCCCCTTCATCCACGCGCTGCAAGGGGGCAACGTAGCGCCGCCGCGTCGCTATCCGATGCGTGCCGACTTTGACTGGTCCCGGCCGGACCGTCGCAACGAATTCCTGCGGGTACGCATCAACGATCATCAGGGCCTCGAGTTGTTCCCCAATCAAAGTTCCGGCGTGCTGACCTCGACCGTCTGGGGCGATGGTCTGGTCGACAATCCACCCGGACAGGCGATCCAGGCCGGTGATGCCGTCAATTTCATTCCTTTTTCCGAACTGCTCTACTAACCAGCATGCAGATACAACTGAAATTTTTCGCCAGCCTGCGCGAAGCCGTCGGAACCGGCGCCGAGACACTGAATGTGTCGGCGGATATCCAGACGGCCGGTCAGGTACGTGAGTTGCTGCGTGCGCGCGGCGGTGTCTGGGCCGAGGCGCTGGCCGAGGGCCGTGCACTGCGCGTTGCAGTCAACCAGCAGATGGCTGATTCGTCGGCGCCGCTGGCCGAGGGATGCGAGCTGGCCTTTTTCCCGCCCGTCACTGGCGGCTGATCCGGAGACTGACATGGCCGTCCGCGTCCAGACCCAAGACTTTGACCTCAGCACCGAAGTAACTAAGCTGCGCATGAATACGCCCAAGGTCGGCGCCGTCGTGACCTTTGTTGGTACGGTGCGCGATCTGAACGAAGGCGAGCATGTCGCCGAGATGGAGCTTGAGCACTATCCGGGCATGACCGAAAAGGCACTGGAGGAGATCATCGCGCAGGCCAAGGCGCGATGGGATTTGTTCGACGCACTGGTGATTCATCGTGTCGGCCCGCTCAAGCCCCTCGAGCAGATCGTGCTGGTCGCCGTCACCTCGGCCCATCGCGGCGAGGCTTTCGACGCCTGCGAGTACATCATTGATTACCTGAAAACCCAGGCGCCGTTCTGGAAAAAAGAACAGACCCCATCGGGCGCGCGCTGGGTTGACGCCCGCGTGACCGACGACGAGGCATTGCAAAAATGGGATCAACCCCGCTAAGCCTCGCTGCAATTGCCTTAGGAGCCACGCTTGGCGCCTGGTTGCGATGGGGGCTGGGACTCTGGCTGAACACGCGGGTTGAGTCGCTGCCGCTAGGTACGCTGGCCGCCAACCTCGGGGGAGGATTCCTGATTGGTATTGCCGTCGGTATCTTCCATGATTTGCCTGGCCTCTCGACCGCATGGCGGCTGTTTGTCGTCACCGGATTCCTGGGCGGTCTGACCACTTTCTCCACCTTCTCCGCCGAATCGATGGCGCTTCTGCAACGCGGAGACTACGGTTGGGCACTGCTGCATGTGGGCACCCATCTGCTGGGATCCATCCTGTTGTGCATCGCCGGAATGGCTGCCTGGCGCTGGGTCAGTGCCTGAATTCACGCCGGCAAGCCTTGAAAACCCGGCTCGGGACCCAATAATCACTGCAAAGCGATTAACCCGGAGCCTGTCCCATGCGTGTCGACAAATTCACCACCAAGCTGCAGGAAGCACTGGCTGACGCCCAGAGTCTCGCAGTCGGTAATGACAACCAATATATCGATCCCGTCCACCTGCTGGCGGCGCTGCTGAATCAGGAAGACGGCGGAAGCCGCTCTCTGCTGCAGCGCGCTGGCGTGAATGTTGGCGGCCTCGTCAATGCGCTCAAGTCTGCGCTGGAGCGCCTGCCCAAGGTTAGTGGTACGGGCGGGCAAGTGCAGGTTGGTCGCGAGCTCTCCAGCTTGCTCAACCTCGCAGACAAGGAAGCGCAGAAGCTGGGTGACCAGTTCATTGCGAGTGAAATGCTGTTGCTTGCGCTATGTGACGACAAGTCCGAGGCCGGTCGTGCCGCACGTGAGAGTGGCCTGAACCGCAAGGCTATGGAAGCTGCGATCCACGCAGTGCGCGGCGGCCAGCATGTCGATTCGCAAGAGGCCGAAGGGCAGCGCGAAGCGTTGAAAAAATACACGCTTGACCTGACCGAACGCGCCCGCATCGGCAAGCTCGACCCCGTGATTGGCCGCGATGACGAAATCCGCCGCGCGATTCAGGTGCTGCAGCGTCGCAGCAAGAACAATCCGGTACTGATCGGCGAGCCGGGTGTCGGCAAGACGGCGATCGTCGAGGGCCTCGCACAGCGCATTGTTAATGGCGAAGTGCCTGACAGCCTGAAGAACAAGCGCGTACTGTCGCTCGACATGGCCGCCTTGCTGGCCGGTGCGAAATACCGCGGTGAATTCGAGGAGCGGCTGAAAACCGTTTTGAAAGAACTGGCGCAGGATGAAGGCCGGACTATCCTGTTCATCGACGAAATCCACACCATGGTGGGCGCCGGTAAGGCCGAGGGTGCGATGGACGCCGGCAATATGCTCAAGCCCGCACTCGCTCGTGGTGAGCTGCATTGCGTCGGCGCGACCACGCTCAATGAATACCGCAAATACATCGAGAAAGATGCTGCGCTCGAGCGTCGCTTCCAGAAGATTCTGGTCGACGAGCCCACCGTCGAGGCTACCATCGCCATCCTGCGCGGCTTACAGGAAAAATACGAAGTACACCATGGCGTCGACATCACCGACCCGGCGATCGTCGCTGCGGCCGAGCTGTCGCACCGCTATATCACCGACCGCTTCCTGCCGGACAAGGCGATTGACCTGATTGACGAAGCGGCATCAAAGATCAAAATCGAGATCGATTCCAAGCCCGAAGTGATGGACAAGCTCGACCGTCGCCTGATCCAGCTGAAGATCGAGCGCGAGGCAGTAAAGCGGGAAAAGGATGAAGCCTCGCAGAAGCGTCTGCAACTGATCGAGGAAGAAATCGGCCGGCTCGAGCGTGAGTATGCCGATCTCGAGGAAGTCTGGAAATCCGAAAAGGCAGGCGTTCAGGGCAGCCAGCAGATCAAGGAAGAGATCGAACGCGTTCGCTTGCAAATGGAAGACGCGCGCCGCAAGGGCGACTGGCAGAAGATGTCCGAGCTGCAGTACGGACGCATGCCCGAACTCGAGGCTCAATTGAAGCATGCCGACAAGGGCGAGGAATCAGCCGCCAAGTTCAAGCTGCTACGCACCGAGGTGGGTGCCGAGGAGATCGCCGAGGTCGTGTCGCGTGCCACCGGCATTCCGGTCTCGAAAATGATGCAGGGCGAGCGCGACAAGCTGCTGCATATGGAAGACGAGCTGCATAAGCGCGTGGTCGGCCAGCACGAGGCGATTGTTGCGGTGTCGGATGCCATTCGTCGTTCGCGCGCCGGTCTGTCGGATCCGAACCGTCCTTACGGCTCGTTCATGTTTCTCGGTCCCACCGGTGTCGGCAAGACCGAGCTGACCAAGGCGCTGGCGGCGTTCCTGTTCGATACCGAAGAGTCGCTGATTCGCATTGACATGAGCGAGTTCATGGAGAAGCACTCGGTGGCTCGCCTGATCGGAGCCCCGCCGGGCTACGTCGGCTATGAGGAGGGCGGCTATTTGACCGAGGCGGTTCGCCGTAAGCCCTACAGTGTGATCCTGCTCGATGAAATCGAGAAGGCGCATCCGGACGTCTTCAACGTACTGCTGCAGGTGCTGGACGATGGTCGCATGACGGATGGCCAGGGCCGGACTGTGGACTTCAAGAACACCGTGATCGTGATGACCTCGAATCTCGGTTCGCACAAGATCCAGTCGATGGAGGAGAGCGATCCGCAGCTGGTGAAGCTGGCCGTGCTGGCGGAAGTGCGTTCCCATTTCCGGCCCGAGTTCATCAACCGCATTGACGAGATGGTCGTGTTCCATGCGCTCGACGCCCGGAATATCGGTGCAATCGCGAAGATCCAGTTGCAGACGCTGGAACAGCGGCTCGCGAAGATGGACATTGGCCTGAACATCACCGATGCTGCGCTTGCCAAGCTGGCCGATGTGGGCTTCGATCCGGTGTATGGGGCGCGGCCACTGAAGCGCGCGATACAGCAGGAAGTGGAGAACCCGCTGTCCAAGGCGATCCTCGAAGGACGCTTCGGTCCCAAGGATACTATCGAGATCGATGTCGCTGGTACGGAGCTGGGGTTCAGGAAAGCGAGCTAAGCTTTTTCAACTTCAAGATGCGGGTGTGCCGAGGCTCGGCGTGAATCGGACAGTCACGCCGGGCTCGCTGATGAATTCCGGATTGATGATTCCTTGTTCCATTTCCGAGCGCAGGAGCTTTATCGAAACGGAGCATTTGATGGCGTAATTGTCCGGCCCGACCGGTTTTGAAGGGTCGGGGCCGGTGATGATTGGGCAGCTGCTTGATCCATCAGTCAGGACATCCCCTCCTTTGTAATAATCGAGCGTCACAATAACGTTTTCGTCATCGTCTTCACATAACTCGTAGGAGACGTGTTCAGTAGCTTCCTTACTTCTCGCAGGCGAGCTGAAGTGAAACTTGGCCGGCGATGCTCGGAATCCTAATTCGGTTTCCAAAGCGGTGAACTGCGCAGATATTGCTCGTTGCCCGACTACGGTGGACAGTACTTTCTTCACGTTGGGATTGCCTCGAGAAAAGGTACTGAATTGTTCTTTTACGTCCGAACTGCGTTTCTTAGCTGTACCTGGTTCGGAGGTCATGAGGAATCGATGAGTTTTCTCTCTGGATTTGAAGGTAAAGTCGGCACGATGGGCATCTTTGCTGGTTTGCTCGTGAATGCCGTCGTCGCCCATTTGCTTCGGATTCGTCAAATCTGCAGTCAGCGAAACGAATCCATCCAGAATGTCCTTTTTCGCGGTTTCAGAAAATTTGTGTGAAAGGTCGAATTGCTGACCGTTAAAGCTGTCCGCGACAAGTGGAGGTAATAGCTTTTTGATTGCATCAGTACGGTCGGCATTTCGGGTCATCAACTTCCCAGCCGAAATTGACAGCGCGCGTTCAGCAAAATGCGGAAAGTTTCCATCGCGAATGGATTTGTTAATTTTATGCAGGGGAAATTTTTTTTCGACAGCATAGGCCGCCTGCTCCTTAGATACCCCTGTGCGACGTGCAAGTTCATCCGCCATCGTTTCGCGAGCAAATTGAGCTTGTGCCAGGTCGGGCTTTTTAAAGAGTGTTTTTAGACTTTGCGCTACCGTGGCAAACGCAGACTGCTTTTCAGCAGGTTGCCCCACCTGCAGGCCGGCATCTCTCGGCTGCGTACTGCTTTTTTTGTTTGAGGCAGTTGCAATCTGATGAATTAGGCGAGTCCAACTCGTGTCACCATCGGCTTTGCGCATGTTTCTCCTCCTTATATATTTCGATAATTAGTGGTGAAAATGGCACGTTTGTTCTGTTCAATCGTCGCTTTCCCAAAATCCCTTTGAAACCTGAGTTTTTATGAATGCCTATCCAACAGCTGACTTGTGTGACGCCAACGAAGACAGGCTTGCCAATGGCACGCTGGCCATACTGCCGCCGACCTTTCGCCAGTTTGGCAAGCGGGTTCGCTTTGCCGGCCCGGCACGTACCCTGAAAGTATTCGAGGACAACGTACTCGTCCGCGCAGCACTTGAGGCGCCGGGTGAGGGCAGTGTGCTGGTCGTTGACGGCGGCGGCAGCCTGCGCTGTGCGCTGGTCGGTGGCAACCTCGCTCAGCTCGCCCAGAAAAACGGTTGGGCCGGCATCATCGTCCACGGCTGTGTACGCGACAGTGTCGAACTCAGTGCCTGCGAGGTCGGCATCCGCGCGCTGGCTACGCACCCACGTCGCAGCTTCCGCAAAGGCGCCGGCGAGCAGGATTTGACTATCGATATCGCCGGCGTCACCGTGCGCCCGGGTGACTGGATCTATGCCGATGAAGATGGGGTGCTGGCATCCGCGCAGCCTCTTGACGCTTGAACCGGGCGCTGCAGCCGCGCCTTCCGAATCATGAAATGGTCATTCCGCAATATGAAATACGCCCGGTGCACGGCAGCAGTCCATTCTTTCAAGTGAAGAAATTTCGTTTCGTATCGCAAAACGTAAATCGTAACCACATGATTTAAAACAATAAAAATAATATCCTATATCTTATATAAGACCTTGTTGCCTCGCAAAAATCAGCCTACCATCCTCTATAACAAGTTTCATTTTTCATCGATGTGTAACGCTAAACCAGGAGGGAAGATCATGGCGACTCGCGAACAACAGGCACAGGCACTGACAAAAGAATGGGCAGAGAGCTCGCGCTGGACGGGCATCAAGCGCAACTACACGGCGGAGGACGTCGTTCGCTTGCGCGGTTCCGTGCAGGTCGAGCACACGCTGGCCAAGCGCGGTTCCGAGAAGCTGTGGAACCTGCTGCACACCGAGCCCTTCGTCAATGCCCTCGGCGCATTGACGGGCAACCAGGCAATGCAGCAAGTCAAGGCTGGCCTGAAAGCCATCTATCTGTCCGGCTGGCAGGTTGCGGGCGATGCCAACGTCGCCGGCGAAATGTATCCGGATCAGTCACTGTATCCGGCCAACTCGGTACCGATGGTTGTCAAGCGCATCAATAACACGCTGACTCGCGCCGACCAGATCCAGTGGTCTGAGGGCAAGAGCGACATCGACTATTTCGCTCCGATCGTTGCGGACGCTGAAGCCGGTTTTGGCGGCGTGCTGAACGCGTTCGAACTGATGAAGGCTATGATCGAAGCCGGCGCATCGGGCGTGCACTTCGAAGACCAGCTGGCATCGGTGAAGAAGTGCGGCCACATGGGCGGCAAGGTGCTGGTCCCGTCTCGTGAAGCGGTCGAGAAGCTCAATGCAGCCCGTCTCGCAGCCGACGTATCCGGCACGCCGACCATCCTGGTGGCGCGTACTGACGCCGAAGCTGCCGATCTGCTGACTTCGGACGTCGACGATAACGACAAGCCGTTTTGCACCGGCGAGCGCACCGTCGAAGGCTTTTTCAAGACCAAGCCGGGCATCGACCAGGCGATTTCGCGCGGCCTCGCTTACGCGCCGTATGCTGACCTGATCTGGTGCGAAACCGGCAAGCCGGACCTCGCATTCGCGAAGAAGTTCGCGGAAGCCATCCACGCGAAATTCCCCGGCAAGCTGCTGTCGTACAACTGCTCGCCGTCGTTCAACTGGAAGAAGAACCTCGACGACGCCACCATCGCCAAATTCCAGAAAGAGCTGGGCGCGATGGGCTACAAGTTCCAGTTCATCACGCTGGCCGGCTTCCACGCGCTGAACTACTCGATGTTCAACCTCGCCCATGGCTATGCGCGTAACCAGATGTCGGCCTTCGTCGAGCTGCAGGAAGCAGAATTCGCTGCCGCCGAGAAGGGCTTCACCGCGGTCAAGCACCAGCGTGAAGTGGGCACCGGTTACTTCGACGCCGTGACCCAGGCTATCCAGCAAGGCCAGTCGTCGACGACCGCGCTGCATGGCTCGACCGAAGACGAACAGTTCTTCGACAAGAAGGTCGCCTGAGCCAGCACTGAACGCAAGACGGGCAGAGCGCAAGTCAAGAGCGCGCTGAACGACCTCCCCGAGGGCAGGGGAGACGGTTGTCCATAAAAACAGGCGGTGCCGATTCCAAAAGAATGCGGCTCTGCTCCCCGAGGCCAGTCGCACCGACTGGCCTTTTTTATTTTTTGCCCCGTATGGGGGAGCTTCAGACCGCGCCAGTGTTCTACCCGGCTTCGGATAAAATCACGTCCCGATCTCCTTCCAGGCATTCCATGTTCAGCTACCGCCACGCCTTCCACGCAGGTAATCATGCCGACGTGCTCAAGCACATGGTGCTGGTGCAGTTACTGGATTACCTGAACCAGAAAGACACCGCCTACATGGTGATCGACACTCATTCGGGTGCCGGCGTGTACACGCTCGACAGCGAGTTTGCCGAGAAGAGCGGTGAGGCCAACGAAGGTATCGTGAAGCTGTGGAGCCGTAAGGACCTGCCGGAGGCCGTCGCTGCTTACGTCAATGAAATCCGTGCGATGAACCCGGCCGGCAAGCTGCGTCATTATCCCGGCTCACCCTTTCTCAGCGAGCGCCTAATGCGCGAGCAAGACCGGCTGCGTCTGTTCGAACTGCATACGACCGACAGCAAGCTGCTGGCCGAGAACATCCGCAAGCTCGAGGCGCATGCAGCAGCCAATGGCATCCGGGCACGCGGCAAGCGCATCATCGCAGAACGCGCCGATGGCTTTACTGCACTCAAAGCGCTGTTGCCGCCGCCATCCCGCCGTGGACTGGTACTGATCGATCCCTCGTACGAAGACAAGGATGATTACCGCAAGGTCAAAGTAGCGATCGAGGATGCGCAGAAGCGCTTCGCGACCGGTACCTTCGCAGCCTGGTATCCAGTGCTCGGCCGGCTCGACTCGCAGCAGCTGCCTGAGCGTCTCAAGCGCATCGCGCAGAGCGACTGGCTCAACGTGACACTGTCCATCGGCGCCACTGACGCCGATGGTCGCGGTCTCGTCGCCAGCGGTATGTTCATCATTAATCCGCCGTGGACGCTCGCTGCCACGCTGAAGGACACCCTGCCGTGGCTGACGCAGGTGCTGGCGCGCGACGGTTCCGCACGATTCTCGCTGCAGACCGGCACAGCGGCGAAGCCGGCGAGGGACAGGGAATGAACAAGGCTTTCGTCAAAGAGCCGGAAGGCGATGACGACGATGAAATCGGCGGTGGTCTGCCGCCGATACCGCCGGGGGCAAAGAACTACATCACGCCGCAAGGCCACCAGCGCATTCGCGAAGAGCTCCTACATCTGATCGACGTCGAACGGCCGGAGGTTGTGAGGGTGGTGCACTGGGCTGCCTCGAACGGCGACCGCTCCGAAAATGGCGACTACATCTATGGCAAGCGTCGTCTGCGCGAAATCGACCGCCGTATTCGCTTCCTGACCAAGCGGCTTGACCTTGCCGAAGTGGTCGACCCCAGTGTCCATCACGGCAGCGATCAGGTGTTCTTTGGTGCGACGGTTACCTACGTCAACGCCGATGGCGATGAACACAAGGTGACGATTGTCGGCATCGATGAGCTCGATCCGCTGCATGGCAAAATCAGCTGGGTGTCGCCGGTTGCGCGAGCACTGACCAAGGCGCGCACGGGCGACGTGATCACTTTGCGCACTCCCGCCGGCGAGGACGAGCTGGAAATTATATCGGTGCAATATCCTGCGCCGGCCTGACGTAAAATCGCTGCCATGCCGATCGTTTACTCCACCTTAAATCATCCACTGCGCGTGCCGCTGGCCGCCGAGATTCACTCGCGTCCGCCAATAAGGCTCGAAGCACCCGAGAAGATCACTCACCTCGCCGTTTACGGTCGCAATGAGCCACTGGCGCCAGCCGACAAGCTCGGCCTGCAGTCAGCGCTGCTGGCAGACTTCTGCGCGCACTTTGGCGTGCCGGCCCCGGCCGGCAACGCGAAATATTTTTTTCACGACTTTGGTCGTTTCAGGCTGAAGTGGGAATGCCATACCGAGTTCGCCGGTTACACCTTTGTGTCCTCGTCGCACGCTCAATCCGCGACCGAGGGCTTGTTTGCACAGATGCCATCGGCGGAGTTGCCGGAAGGCTGGCTGCTGTCGCTGAAAGGCCGGCTGCTGGTCGCCACGCACGTCGTGCTCGACCGCGCCAGCGGTACTGCCGAGGAAACTGCGCCGCACATGCGCCGCGTGTTCGAGACCAATGCCGTGATCGGCTGCGAGGCGTCTCAGGGCGCGCAGGTCTGGACTGATTTCCAGATTCACGCGGACGGTTTTGCGCGCTTCATTGCTCTCGATGCCGGACTTAAGGGCCAGCAAGCCGGCCGTCTGGTACAGCGCCTGCTCGAGATCGAGACCTATCGCGTGATGGCCCTGCTGGGCTTGCCGGTCGCGCAGCAGGCGGCGCCGGTGCTCAACGATATCGAGTCCGAACTGGCGTCAGTCACCAAGGCGATGGTTGCACGCCAGACGGACGGTCGCAGCGAGGAAGAGGGCATGCAGGAAGAGCAGGCACTGCTGCAGCAGATTACGCAGCTTGCGTCCCGTCTTGAACAACTGTCGGTCAACGACAGCTACCGCTTTTCAGCATCTCAAGCCTACTTCGGGCTCGTCATGTCCCGTATTGCGGAATTGCGAGAGCGCCGCATCGAAGGTGTGCCGACCCTCGAGGAATTCATGCAGCGCCGACTGACCCCGGCGATGAACACGTGTGCATCCACCGCGCGCCGACAGGAATTGCTGGCCGAGCGGATTGCGAACACCAACTCGCTGCTGCGTACCCGTGTCGGTATCCGGCAGGAGCGGCAGAACAGCCAGATTCTGGCATCGATGAATCGCCGTGCCGCGCAACAGCTACGCCTGCAGCAGGCGGTCGAAGGTCTGTCGGTCGTCGCGATTTCTTACTACCTTGTTGGACTGGTCAGCTATGTCGTCAAGGGCGTCAAGGCAGGCGGGCTACACTTTGATTCGGACATCGTGACCGGCGTAGCGGTGCCGACGCTGGCCTTCGGCGTCTGGCTCGGTCTGCGTCGGCTGCAGCACAGCGTGGGCCATAAAGACCACGAATGAACCGGATCGCGCTAAAAGCTCGCTGACTACAGGGTACGAATCAGGTCGCGAATCTCGGGCGTGTCCAGCCCCGGCAGTGAAAAGATCGGACGCTGCAGCACCGCGGCTGCCGTGGACCGATATTCGCGGTCGGGTGCCATCAGCAAGAAAATCAACTTGCGCAGTTCCTCTTCATGCGACTCAAGGCCGGGCAGCAAGGTCGCATCATCAAACAGGAATTCCATCCGTCCAGCAGGTGATTTCGAGGCGTATCGGTCCATCAGATCTTCGTAGTCGGCAAATGAGATCAGGCCGTCGATTTGGCTCATCCGACGAACGAAAGGATTCACGCCGTAAAACAGTTCATACAGGGTCGCGCCCGCCGCAAAGGCATCGACGCTCTTCGACATGTTCACGGTTTGTGATTTTCGAAACGCACTCCTTTCCTTGATTCCGGGAGCGGGTACCTGCGCGTTAAAGCGCTGAAGATCAGCGTTAGCAGCGTTGAGATCAGCAATTAACTCGGGTGCCAGATACTGAGCCGTTGCAGGCACTTTCGATTTCAGCATTCGATGAGAGGCCCCCGGCGCTGCAAGATCGAAGTCACCCACTTTCCCATATCCATCGACACCGATAAATACGTTTTGCGGCTTGAAGTCGCTGTGCGTCATATTGACCTCGTCATGCAGATGCGCCAGTCCGCGCAAGAGGTCGAGAGCGAGCGTCAGTCGTATCCGGGCCGCGATGTCGGGGGTAATGGTGCCTGACTGTGCTGCACTGGAGAGCTTTTGTCCAAAGCTCTCCAGGGTTCCTTTGCTGCAGTCTTCCATCAATAAGATGAGTTCTTTTTCCGTCCGGATGGCGCCACGGAGGGACATGACGTTCACGTGGCCGTTGCCCATGGCACGCAGATGATTGTGCAACTCGCCCTGCGCATGAGTGATGACAGAACTGTCCTTCACAGAAATGGCGAACTTTGCGGCCAGGGTATGTTCGGGATGCTTTTTGTCTGCGTAAACCTGCACCTCTCCAAATCCACCTTTATGCCGCTCACCGATGGGTGTCAGCACTTGTTTCCCAATTCTGATTGCGGCTGTGTCGGTGTCATACTCGGCAGTCGACAATTCCTGCTTGTAAACATCCACCACACATTCTGCTACCTGCTTCAGATCAGTGCTATCGAGGGAATGCTCGAGATGGTCATTGCAGTACTCGATAAACTCGGCCATTAAATCTGCATCTGCTTTCGCTTGCATCGTCAGTTTGAATTGCCGCAGCTGTTCTTTGGATGTCTTCTCGTGTCCGGCTCTGAATTCATCCATGGCGACTGCTGCCCATTGGATCCCAAGGGTTTTCAGTGCCGATCCTTGAAGGTTGACCGGTGGCTTCTTCAACACGGACTTGATTTGGGGCTTGATCGACGCCAGGACCGATTTGGCCTTTTTCGGGGACAAGTTTTCCCCGTAATCGTTGAATCTGTCGCTAGAGCCAGTGAGCAGGCTCTGGAGTTGTTCTCGCCCGATTTGCAGGATTTGCGAATCTTTCGTATCGCGTTGGAGATTCGCACGGATATCCGTCAGGAATTTGTTTTCCAGGGTGTCGGATTGCAGGTTCTTGAGCGTCGACTTGACCAGTTTTCTGGAGGAGTGCAGAAATACCTCGCGGTTCTGGAGAGTGTCGACCGCCAGATAGAGCTGGTTATTACGGGTGGTGAACAGGCACAGTTTTTCTCCAGATTTATTTTTCTTAAGAAACTCTGTGATTTTTTGGCAGCTGGTCTGCGCATCGATCAACAACGCCTGGTCAGGTTTGGGCATGTACGAACTGGCGGGATGCATGACGATTTCCTGGAATCCTCGGTCTTCGTCTCGGTAACCGATAATCGCCTAAAGATTCGCTGTGCAAATACTTGCTTGATTGCAGTCAAATTCTGCACTCAGGATCAGCGGTGACTATCGCGTTGCGTGATGGGCCGACAGCGTCGGCAGGCGGAGGAGCGCGATTGAGGGTGAGGGGGCGTTTCAGCTGCGATCGCGCAGAATCCGCTCTACCCCGTGGACGCGACGCACGTTGCGCATCAATCGGGCCAGGTGAACCCGATCCTCGACTTGCACGGTGAATCGCAACTCGGTCAGCGGGCCGTCCCGACGTCCTTCGTCCATGCCGACATGGACAATATTCGAATCAGATTCATTGATGGTTGCTGCAAGACGAGCGAGCAGTCCCTTCTCGTCATTCACCAGGACACGGATGCGGCAATTCGAGCGGCTGACGTGATCCTGCGCCCAGTGCACGTCGATCCAGCGACCGGGTTCCTTGGCGCTGTAGCGCCGTGCCGAATCACAGTCTGACGTGTGCACCACCAGCTGCTGGTCACGGCGCAGGTTGCCGGTCAGACGATCCCCAGGGATGGGCGAACAGCAGCCGGCGAGCTGTACCGAACTGGCCGGCTCTTCTCCGCTGACCGTCATCGGCTTGATCTTCGGGTCGGTTTGCGTTTCTTCGCTCTTGGCGGCGGACGGCGCTTCCGTCAGCCCTTGCAGATGGCGTGCGACCAGCGCTGCCAGACGGCGACCCGTGCCGATGTCGGCATAGATGTCGTCGGCCGACTTGGCGCCCGTGTCGGCGACCAGTCGATCCAGCATGGCTTGCGGCAGGTGAGCGTCCAGTTCCAGTGACAGCAGCGCCTGCTCGAGCAGCATCTCGCCGAGTTCGACCGCCTGTTCTCGATTGATCGAGCGCAGGTGATGCCGGATTGCCGAGCGCGCGCGGCCGGTGCGCACAAACGACAGCCAGTTCGGGGTTGGGCGTGCATCGTCGGACACCTCGATGGCGACGATGTCGCCGTTGCGTAGCTCAGTCTTGAGCGGCGCGACGACATGGTTGATCTTGGCTGACACCGCGTGATCGCCGATATCGGTATGGATGGTATAAGCGAAATCAAGTGCCGTCGCGCCTCGCGGCAACGCAATGATCGTGGACTTCGGCGTAAATACGTAAACCGAGTCCGGAAACAGGTCGACCTTCACATGCTCAAGGAACTCGGCGGAGTCGCCGGTCTGGTGCTGTATGTCGAGCAGCGACTGCAGCCACGCATGCGTGCGTTGCTGCAGGTCGGTCAGTGCAGCGTTCTGGTTCTTGTACAGCCAGTGGGCCGCCACGCCCGCCTCGGCGACGCGGTTCATTTCCTCTGTGCGGATCTGAAACTCTACCGGCGTGCCGTACGGGCCGATCAGCGTGGTGTGCAGTGACTGATAGCCGTTCAGCTTGGGTATCGCGATATAGTCCTTGAACTTGCCCGGCATCGGCTTGAACAGCGAGTGCAGCACGCCAAGCGCGACATAGCAGTTCGCAAAGCTATCGACGACGACGCGAAAGCCATAGACATCAAGCACCTGCGAGAACGTCAGATGCTTGTTGCGCATCTTGCGGTAGATGCCGTACAGCGATTTTTCGCGTCCCTGGATGGTTGCATCGATGCCGGCATTGGTCAGCGTGACCTTTACTGCATCGAGGATCTTGCTGACTAGTTCACGACGGTTGCCACGCGCTGCCTTGACCGCTTTAGCCAGCGTACGCTGACGCATCGGGTTCAGATGCGCGAACGCGAGTTCCTGCAGCTCGCGATAGATATTGTTGAGTCCGAGACGGTGCGCGATCGGCACATAGACGTCCATCGTCTCGCGTGCGATGCGCCGGCGTTTTTCGGTCGACATCGCATCCAGTGTCCGCATGTTGTGCAGCCGGTCGGCCAGCTTCACCAGGATCACACGAACATCGCGTGCCATCGCCAGCAGCATCTTGCGGAAGTTCTCCGCCTGGTGTTCGACTTGTGTCTGAAATTCCAGCTTGTCCAGTTTGGACAGTCCATCGACCAGCGCAGCAACCGGCGCGCCGAAACGCTCGATCAGTTCGTCCTTCTGGACATCCTGATCTTCCATCACGTCATGCAGCAGGGCCGCCATGATCGCCTGCGCATCCAGTTTCCAGTCAGCGCAGATCTCAGCGACGGCGATCGGATGGCAGATGTAAGGCTCGCCGGATTTGCGCACCTGACCGAGATGCATTTCGTCAGAGAAGCGATAAGCTTCCTTGACCTTTTTCAGCTCGGAGGCGGTGAGGTACTCCCCCAGCCGCTGGTTGAGCTGCGTGACCGTGGCTACGCCGACGGTGGCGGGTGAGGCAGTGTCCGGGGCGGGAGAACTACCGGAAGGCGCAAGAGCGGCAGCCTTCCGAGGAGAGGAAGTGGCGGCGGTATCAGCGGTGATCGGATCCATCGCAGTGCCAGCCCGCTGGGGGCGTCTTCCTTCCAGTGTCAGGTGGGTACTTTCTTCAGCATCTCGATGCCGACGTAACCAGCGGCGATCTCGCGCAGTGCGACCACGGTCGCCTTGTCGTTGCTGTCGACCTTCGGCGTGTGGCCTTGTGCGAGCATGCGCGCACGGTAAGTTGCGGCGAGGCAGAGCTGGAAGCGGTTCGGGATTTTCTTCAGACAGTCTTCGACGGTAATGCGGGCCATGGTGTCTCCGGGAACGGAACTATTTCAAACTGGATTGGATGCCGTAGTCGGCAAAGAGGGAGCCGTGTCGCACCGCCTGCTGGCGGAACCTGCAGCGCGTTGCGCGCGCGATGGCGGAAAGCTGCGACAGGGCCGTCTCGAAACTGTCGTTGATAATAACATAGTCGAACTCAGGGACATGGGCGATCTCACTGCCTGCCGCTTGCACGCGGCGCGCGATCACTTCCTCGCTGTCCTGCCCGCGCGAACGCAGCCGCTGCTCCAGCACCGCAATCGACGGCGGCAGGATGAAGATGCCAACCGCCTCCGGAAACAGCGCACGCACCTGTCGCGCGCCTTGCCAGTCAATCTCCAGCAGCACGTCTTTGCCGGCGTGCATCTGCTCTTCAATGACCAGGCGCGAGGTACCGTAGTAATTCCCGTGCACGTACGCCGATTCGAGAAATTCACCTTTGGCCTGACGCTCGAGGAAGTCCGCTTCTGTCGCAAAAAAATACTCGCGGCCATGCTGCTCGCCGGGGCGTGGGGCACGCGTGGTGAATGAAATCGACAGACGGATGTCCGACTCCTGCGCCAGCAGCGCACCCACCAGCGACGACTTGCCCGCGCCCGATGGCGCGGCAACGATGAACAGGCTGCCGGGGCCCGAAGATTGCGCGGTCATGATCATTACTCCAGATTCTGTACTTGTTCGCGCATCTGCTCGATCAGCAGTTTCATCTGCATGGATGCATCCGACAGTTCCTTCAATGCCGCTTTCGAGCCCAGCGTGTTCGCTTCGCGATTCAGTTCCTGCATCATGAAGTCCAGCCGCTTGCCGACCTGGCCGCCTTTCTTCAGGATCGCGCGTGTTTCCGACAAGTGGCCCGAAAGCCGAGTGAGCTCTTCGGCGACATCCACACGGATGCCATACAGCGTGACCTCCTGACGTATGCGCTCATGAATCTCTTCGGCAGGCAGTGCCGGGCGACCGTCGGTTGTCGCCAGTCCCAGCGCTTCCTGCAGCCGCTCGATAGCCTTTTGCCGGAAATGTTCGATAGCCTTCGGCACCAGCGGCGTGATGCGTTCGACGATAGCCTCGATGTCGGTGATTCGCGACAGCAGCATCGCCTCCAGCGAGGCGCCTTCACGCTGACGCGATTCAACGAACGCCTCCAGCGCGGCCTTCAGCGCAGTCTGCACATCCGTCTGCAGACTGTCCTGACTCAGCTCCGCATCGCTCAATACACCGGGCCAGCGCAGCAACTCATTCACGCTCATCGGTCGTGCGTTCGGAAAACGCTCAAGCATGGTCTGTTGTGCCTGCGCGAGCGAGGCGAGGAGTTCGTCGTTGGCGGCCAGCGTGCCGGCGGTTTTTTCTTTCCGCCCGAAGGATACGCGGCACTCCACCTTGCCGCGCGATACGCGTCCCATGATGGCTTCACGCAACATCGGTTCGAGTGCGCGCAATTCGTCATTGATGCGGAACTGCAGGTCAAGAAAACGTGAGTTGACGCTCTTGAGTTCGAGGGTAATGGTGCCGGCGTCACCTTCGCGGCTGCTGACTGCATAGCCGGTCATACTGCTGATGGTCAAGGGGAACCTCTGTGCTTTACAAAAAGATAATACGTCCACACAATTCGCACCCGGAGGGAACAGCGTGGACAACAAGTGAAGACGGCCGCTGAACAAAACGCAGCCTTGCCCGAGGGATTGGAACTCGGCGGATACCGAATTGTAAAGAAGATTGCGATGGGCGGCTTCAGCATCGTCTACCTCGCACACGATTCGGAAGGCCGACAAGTGGCGATCAAGGAATACTTGCCGGCTACCATCGCGCGTCGTGCGCCGGGAAAGTTCGCGCCCGTCATCGACGCCGCCCACCTCGAACTTTATCGCCTCGGAATGAAATATTTTTTCGACGAAGGACGAGCGCTGGCCGCCATCGTGCATCCGAACGTGGTGCGCGTTGTGAATTTCTTTCGGGCGCACGACACCGTCTACATGGTGATGGGTTATGAACAGGGTCGCTCGCTGCAGGAGCACATCACGCGCCGCCGACAGCAGCAGAAGAAACCGCTCGTCTCTGAGCGTGCCATCCGTGCGGTCTTCCTGCAGGTCATGGATGCGCTGCGGGAGGTGCATACACACAAGCTTCTGCACCTCGATCTGAAGCCGGCCAATATCTATCTGCGCGATGATGGAACACCGATCCTGCTTGATTTCGGCGCTGCGCGACAGACACTGCATGCCGACCAATCGCAGTTGCACCCGATGTACACGCCAGGCTTTGCCGCGCCTGAACTGCATGTCCGTGGCGAGCTCGGTCCGTGGACTGATGTCTACGGTATCGGCGCATCGATTTACTGTTGCATGCTGGGCGTGCCTCCACAGCCGGCGAGCGACCGGCGGCGCAGCGACAGCATGCCGGTCAGTTTCGATGCGCTCCATGCGTTCTATTCGGAAGCGCTGGTCGGACTGGTGCGCAAGAGTCTGGCGCTTGATCCGCTGGCACGACCCCAGAGCATCCATGCACTACAAAAAATGATTCGGCCCGTGCAAGGCACGCTTTCTGAAGATGCTGCGCTTGAACCGGCGTCTGAGACGATCAGCCCGCAGAGCCTTTTGTCGCGGCTGCGCCGCGCGCTGCAATGACCATGCGTTTTGCAATCTACCAGGATAGCCACATCGGTGGCCGTGACAACAACCAGGACCGCATGGGCTACTGCTTTACGCGAGAGGCGCTGCTGCTGCTACTGGCGGACGGCATGGGCGGCCATCTGAACGGCGAAATCGCTGCCGCACTGAGCCTGCAGGTCATGGGCAGCCTGTTCCGCGAGCGTGCCACGCCCGCAGTGGCCGATCCGCCAGCGCTGCTGAACGACATGGTTTTTGCCGCCCATCAGTCACTGCTGGCGTATCGAGCGCGCCACCGCTTGCCTGACACGCCGCGAACCACCATCGTCGCTTGCTTGGTGCAGAACGGCTTTGCGTGGTGGGCGCACTGCGGCGACTCGCGCTTGTACTGGCTGCGCGCAGGCCGCATCCTGGCGCGCACGATCGACCATTCCCATATCGAGCGGCTGGTGGCGCTTGGCCGAGTCTCGCCAAAGGAACGCGCCACCCACCCCGACCGTAACAAGCTCTACAACTGCGTCGGCGCGCCGACGTTGCCGCAGGTCGACCGGGCGGCACCGGTGCGCTTGCAGTCCGGCGATCAGTTGCTGCTGTGCTCCGACGGGCTCTGGAACAACATGCGCGAGCACGAACTGGCTTATCGCCTGTCGGCCAGCCAGCTCGAGCATGCCGTTCCCGAACTGGTGAGCGATGCCGCGCGGGCCGGCGGCAAAAACAGCGATAATGTCACCGCGCTCGCCGTCACCTGGCTGGATGACCAGCAGGATGTCGGCGAGAGCCCGCTGATGACCGATGGACTGCCGCTCGACCGCGTGATCACCAACATCCATCCGGATCGTCCCTGACTACAACTATCCATCCGAGGAATCCGTGTCCGACTACGCGATCCAGCGCCCGAGCGGGCGCGCCGCCCATGCCTTGCGTGAAGTACGCCTGACCCGCAATTACACCCGCCACGCCGAGGGCTCTGTGCTCGTCGAATTCGGCGATACCCGCGTGCTGTGCACGGCCAGCATCGAAGACAAAGTTCCACCCTTCCTGCGCGGGCAGGGCAAAGGCTGGCTGACTGCCGAGTACGGCATGTTGCCGCGCTCGACCCACACCCGCATGGACCGCGAGGCCGCCAAGGGCAAGCAGTCTGGCCGCACGCAGGAAATTCAGCGCCTGATCGGCCGCTCCCTGCGCGCCGCTGTCGACCTGAGCGCCTTCGGCGAGCGCACGCTGCAACTCGATTGCGACGTCATCCAGGCCGATGGTGGCACGCGCACCGCCGCCATCACCGGCGCCATGGTCGCCGCCTATGACGCGTTCTCGCGACTTGTTGCAAAGGGCCTGATCCCGGCCATCCCCGTGCGGCATTTCGTCGCGGCGATCTCAGTCGGCGTCTACCAGGGCCAAGCGGTGCTCGATCTCGACTATCCGGAGGATTCCGGCTGCGATACCGACATGAATGTCGTGATGAATGACGCCGGCCACTTCATCGAGGTGCAAGGTACCGCCGAAGGCGACGCATTCGACCGCGCGACGATGAACCAGCTGCTCGACCTGGCCGAGACCGGTATCCGCGAACTGATCGGCCAACAGAAACGCGCACTGGGCATGGCATGACGACACCGCTGGTACTCGCATCCAACAATCGCGGCAAGCTTGCCGAATTCGCACAGCTGCTGGCACCGCTCGGTTTCGAGCTGAAGGCGCAGGGCGAACTCGGCATTCCCGAGACCGATGAGCCGCACGCCACCTTCGTCGAAAACGCGCTGGCCAAGGCGCGCCATGCGGCACGATTGTCCGGCATGCCGGCGCTCGCCGACGATTCAGGCATCTGCGTACCGGCGCTCGGCGGAGCGCCGGGTGTTTACTCGGCACGTTACGCCGGTGAACCGAAGTCCGATATCTCGAATAACGCGAAGCTGGTGCAGGACATCGCCGCCCATGCCGACAAGTCCGCCTACTACTACTGCGTATTGGTCTACCTGCGGCATGCGGATGACCCCCAGCCGGTGATTGCCGAAGGGCGCTGGGCGGGGGAACTGATCGCCGCGCCGCGCGGGCAGGGTGGCTTCGGCTACGACCCGCATTTCTTCGTGCGCGAGTTAGGCAAGACCGCCGCTGAGCTCTCGTCCGACGAAAAAAACCGGCTCTCCCATCGCGGCAAGGCGATGCGCGAACTAATCGGAAAGCTCGCATGATCCCGATCCGGCCCGAGGTGCTGCAGACGGTCCCGCGCCGCGTTGTCGACAGCTACCTGAAGCCAGGCATCCTGAATCTGCCGGCCTTGCCACCGTTGTCGCTGTACGTGCATTTCCCGTGGTGCGTGCGCAAATGCCCGTACTGCGATTTCAACTCGCATGAGGCCGGCGGCGCGCTGCCCGAGAGTGCTTACCTCGACGCCTTGCGCGCCGACCTCGAGCAATCCCTGCCGCTGGTCTGGGGCCGCAAGATCGTGTCCGTCTTCATTGGCGGCGGTACGCCGAGCCTGATGTCGGCGCAAGGACTCGACCGGCTGATGTCGGACATTCGCAGCCTGCTCGCGCTTGAGGCTGGCGCAGAGATCACGATGGAGGCCAACCCCGGGACCTTCGAAGCAGAGAAATTCTGCAGCTACGCTGAGAGCGGAATCAACCGCCTTTCCATCGGCATCCAGAGCTTCAATCCGCGCCATCTGCAGGCGCTGGGCCGCATTCACGACGGCGATGAGGCGCGGCGTGCGGTCGAGATCGCGCAGCGAAATTTTGCCAACTTCAATCTCGACCTGATGTTTGCGCTGCCCGGCCAGACCATGGAGGAGGCTGCTGCCGATCTTGAGACGGCGCTCGGTTTTGCGCCCCCCCACCTGTCGCTGTACCACCTGACGTTGGAGCCGAATACCGTATTCGCGAAGTATCCGCCCGAACTGCCCGACGACGACAGCAGCGCGGCGATCCAGGAAATGATTGCCGAGCGCATGGCCGGCGCCGGATACGATCATTACGAGGTGTCGGCCTTCGCGCGTCCCGGTTGCCGCGCACGGCACAATCTCAACTACTGGGAGTTCGGCGACTATCTCGGCATTGGTGCCGGTGCGCACTCGAAGCTATCGTTTCCGCATCGGGTGATCCGTCAGGCCCGCTACAAGCAGCCGACCACCTTCATGCAGCAGGCCGCAGCAGGCGATGCGATCCACGAGGAGCATGAAGTGGGTCGCGACGAGATGGGCTTCGAGTTCATGCTGAACGCATTGCGGCTGACCGAGGGCTTCGAGTCCCGCCTCTTCATGGAGCGCACCGGACTGCCGCAGCAATTGATCGAGCAGGGATTGCAGCAGGCGGAGTCCAAAGGCCTGTTGGAGGTGGATTTCCGGCGCATCCGCCCAACCGGGCTGGGACAACGTTTTCTGAATGATTTGCAGCAGATGTTCCTGCCCGACTGAAAATTTTGGTCGGCAGGGGCAGCGCGGGTATAATTTGTGCCCGCTGTTCAAGGGAAGCGTGGCCGAGCGGTTTAAGGCACCGGTCTTGAAAACCGACGAGGGGGTAACCCCTCCGTGAGTTCGAATCTCACCGCTTCCGCCAAGATTCAAGCAAATACGCGCCTTTCGCAGACTGTGTAATTTACGTCTGCCGTTCCACGTAGTCGAATGCCCATGCAACGCAGGTTGTGTGGGCATTTTGCTATCTGGAGGCTGCGATGGCGCATGTACGGGGTGTCGATCGGCAAGCAACTACGATCTTGCCGGCCCGGTTGGACGATTGGGTCGAGGCCGACCATATCGTTCGGGTCATCGATGCCTGGATCGACCGGCTGGATCTGGCCGCGCTGGGCTTTGCGCATGCGGCGGTCGGACCGCGCGGGCGACCGCCGTACGCGCCAGCTGATTTACTCAAGTTGTATCTGTACGGCTACCCGCATCAGGTGCGGACGTCCCGCCGGCTCGAGCGCGAATGCCGGCGCAACATTGAAGTCATGTGGCTGCTGCGCCGATTGGCCCTCGACCACAAGACGATCGCCCACTTCCGCCGTACCCATACCGATGCCCCGGCAGCCGTCTGCGCCACTTTTGTCGATTTCGCGCGACGACGGCAGATCGATGCCGACCTCATTGCCATCGATGGCACCAAGGTGCGTGCGGTCGCCTCCGAGCGTGCGGTCACGAATCCGGCCAAGCGACACGAGCGACAGGCGGCGTTATGCAAGGCAATCGAAGACTATCTGCTTAATCTGGACACCGCCGATGCTGCCGATGGTGGGCCGTCCGCCGAGCAGGCCTCGCCCCTGCGCCAAACACTCGCCGAGCTGGAGCAAGAGCGCACACGGGTACGAGGACAGACCAATCAACTGGCCGCCTCAGGCCGTGCCGACTATTCGAACGTCGTCCAGCTCAAGACTTGTGAAGTTGAGGGCATTCCCGCTTACCTGCCGGTGCAACGCAGCGTGAATCCCGGAGGGCCGCGGCTGTATCCGAAGCCCGCCTTTGCCTACGAAGCCGGCGTGGATCGTTATGTCTGCCCTCAAGGCCACGCGTTGGAGCACCATCAAATCTTGCGCAAGAAGCGAATGGTCATTTATACGGTGCGGCCTCGCTACAGGCAGCGCAAACCGGCTAACCGCCACGACAGCACCAAAGCAAAACGCCCCAGCACGGCCGGGGCGTTTGGAACTTGGCAAGCGCAGTCTGCGTAGATTAATTACACAGCCTGCTTTCGGCGCGTTTTCCATTTCACCCCGACAAAAGCCCCCATCATAAAAAAATCTGAGGCGTAAGCTCGCACAGCATCTTTCTTGCCGGCCCGGTGTGCGGTTTAAAGCCGCCCTTGAAGCTGGTGCCGGTAACGCATGCCCTCTTCTCCGACTTCCATTCGTCCAAGACTTGGATGAAGTGCATCGGCTCCCATATTTTTGAAATACGACCTCGTCGTTCGGCTTAACCCCAAAGCTGCACATGCGCTCGACCATGCGGCGAACCGATTTGTCGCCATGGCAAAATAGCCATCACATTTTGATGACTACTTTTCCCTTGGCATGACCCTGCCCAAGGTAGGCGAGCGCTTCATTCGCCTGCTCGAATGAAAATACCTTGTCGATGACTGGCCGAATGCGTTCTGACTCCAGCAGTCTGCCGATCTCGCTGAGTTGAGCGCCATCGGGGCGCATGAACAGAAATGAGTAGGTGATATCCCTTTGTCGTGCAAGACGCATGATTTTGCGGCTCATCAGGCGGAATACCCATGTCAGGACGATATTCAGGCGTTTCGCACGAGCGAATCCGGCATCCAGCGGACCGACCAGAGAGACGATCCGGCCTTTGGGCTTGAGGATGGTGAGAGATTTTTCAATGGTGTCGCCTTTGACCGTGCCGAGCACGACATCGTAGCTGCGCAGTACATCCTCGAATTTTTGCTGCTTGTAGTCGATAATCTCGTCGGCACCCAGACTGCGCACCAGCGCGATATTGCCCGTGCTGGTGGTCGTTCCCACCATGGCACCGAGATGCTTTGCCAGTTGTATCGCAAACGTACCAATGCCGCCGGACCCGGCCGGAATGAACACCTTCTCGCCGACTTGAAGATTGGCGCGCTCCTTCAGTGCCTGCCACGAAGTGAGGCCGACCATCGGTATCGACGCCGCCTGCACGAAGTCGAGACTCTCCGGCTTCAGCGCTGCGGCGCTCTCCGGAACCACAGCGAATTCGGCGACCGCCCCGGTGCCCAGGTCGAAGATGCTGGCGAAGACGGCATCACCTGGCTTGAAGCGCGTCACCTCGCTCCCGACCTCGGTCACGACACCGGCCAGATCACTGCCCATCGTGGCCGGAAGCCGGAAATGCAGGACCGGTTTAAATAATCCGGTCGGAATCATGTTATCGATCGGATTCACGCTGGCGGCATACACCTTGACGAGCAGCTCGTTGCTCTTTAATGCCGGGCGAGGCAGGTCTTCGAAGCCGATCTCGGGGGACTTGCCATACCGTTTGAAGGTGAGGGCTTTCATGGTCTGGTTTTTCATAAGGGGCTTTTCAATGAAATCGGATCGAACCGATCAGCAAGGAGATTCTGCATGGCCGACCTGCAAGGTCTGAAAATTCCACAACACGCCCCGGTGTCGAGCCCAGACACCGATCTGACTGGTGCTCATTCGAGAAAACTCCACGCGGGTAGCATGCTGGCCATCGAAGTGTTACTATCAAATCGGTACTGACAATACTACCAAATCGAAAGTAAGTCACTACTAAATTCGTATGGACGACGACATTATTTCCAGTAACCCTTGCCCGATTGCGCGCAGCCTCGCCGTGGCGGGTGACGCTTGGAGCCTGCTGATCCTGAGAGACGCCCATGGCGGGTGCACCCGTTTCGACCAATTTCGGAAAAGCCTAGGCATTGCACCGACCATGCTGACCCGCCGACTGGCGACGCTGACGGAAGAGGGATTGCTTGAGAAGCGGCGCTACTCGGAGCACCCACCGCGTGAGGAATATCTGCTGACCGCTGCCGGTCGCGATTTCCTGCCGGTACTGTTCATGATTGGCGCCTGGGGGCGCCAACACCGGGGCGGCGGCAAGCTGGTGCGTTTTATCGACGCTGAAACCGGCACAGACATCAAAGCCGTCGCTATTGATGAAGTCACCGGAGCAAAGATTGGAACCCGTGCGTTCCGCGCTGTCGTCCCGGAATAAGCTGAATCAAGCAGACCGACCGGGACGCTGTGCGCGGCATTCAGTCGGATGTCTTTTTAGGTCCGATATGCCCGCGGACCATCGCCAGGCCGACCATGGTCACGATCATTGAGCCACCCAGCAGATTCAGGTACGCGGACGACCCGCCCGCGGTAATCATGGCGGCCCCTGCAAACGCGCTGGTGAATGCGCCGATGCGACCGAAGGCCATCGCGGATGCGGCTCCTGTGGTCCGGATCATGGTCGGATAAATATGTGCGCACAACGCGAACATTGCACATTGCAGCGCGGTGACGAACAGTCCGTGGAAACCGAGCCCCCAGAGGAAGGTATCCGGCGTTGCCGTGATGTTGACAATCTTTAGCCCGATCGCCGTGATGGCCGACATCGCTGCCCAGAAAATCATCGGCCAGCGCGACCCGTAGCGGTTGATCGCTGCGGCGCACAGCACGGCACCAAAGATGCCGCCGAAGTTATACGCCGTCAGTCCCATGCCCGCCAGTGCCGGCGACAGGCCTTCCGTGGTCAGCATGGTCGGCAGCCAGCTGTACGCGGTATAAATCGACAGCTGAATCATGAAAAAGCTGATCCACAGCCAGGTGGTATCTGAAGCGCGTCCATGGCGGAACAGTTCGGCGATGCTGCCACGCTTGGCCGACTCGACGATGCCATCGGTGAACTGACGGACATGCGCGACCTCATGTGCCATGTGTGCCATCAGAGAACGCAACTCTTCCCAGCGTGAAGATTGACGCACCAGGTATTTAGGCGATTCACGCAGCGTGAAAACCAGGAAGACGGCGTAGGCAATCGCCATCGCGCCGCCAAAAAAGAAAAACGCCCGCCATCCCTGTGTCGGCAGAATTTGCGCGGCCGCCAGACCGGCCAACATGCCACCCGCCGGATAACAGACGATCGCAGTGGTGACGGCCATGGTCCGGTAGCGCAGCGGAATGAACTCGGCCGTCAGCGTCGTCGCCGCCGGCAGCGCCGCACCGATGCCCATGCCGGCGAAGAAGCGAATGAGCGCGATGGTCGGAATGTCGGTCGCCTGCCCGATCAGCATGGTCGACGCGCCAAACAGCAGAATGCTGGCGATCAGTACAGGCTTGCGCCCGAATTTGTCGGCCAGCACACCGGCGCTCAGACTGCCGATGGCCATGCCGGCCAGTCCACTGGCCACCGCCATCGAAAATGCGCCGCGTGTGACGCCCCATTCTTTCATGATCATCGGGATCGCATAGCCGATCATTTGGCCGTCAAAGCCATCGACGATGATGGCCATGGCCGCCAGCAGGTAGGTCAGTTTCTGCAGTCCGGTGAAGCGGCCCTCATCAATGGCGCGCGTTACATCAAAATGCGTCTCGGCTGCCTTGGCGGCGGTTGGTTGGCTCATGTGGTCTCCATTGGCCGATATCGGGATCGGCTCATCGTTTTTAAGTCGGACTACTCGGAATCTACCTGACGGGCAGGGTGGGCAGCAGCAATTGCAGGTACGTCTTCACAGGCTGCATAGATCGCGCGCAGCGTGGGGTAGGGCATGGTGTCAACACCGAAGCGAGCAGCACTGAACATCTGCGGTACCAGCGCGCAATCAGCCATGCTCGGGCTGTCGCCTACACAGAAGCGGCCACGGAGGGCAGAGCGTACCAAATCGGCTTCCAGCGCCGCCAGTCCGGTCGACAGCCAGTGATGAATCCAGTGGGCTTTGTCGTCTTCCGACAGGCCGAGCTGGCCGGTCAGGTACTTCAGCACCCGCAGATTTTGCAAGGGATGGATATCGCAGGCGATCGCCAGCGCGATCTGGCGTACCCGCGCCCGCTCGTGCAGCGCAGCCGGTATCAGCCGGACTGCCGGGAATGCCTCGTCGAGGTATTCAATCATGGCCAGTGACTGGCTCAGCGTGAATCCGTCATCATCGAGCAAGGGCACCAGTTGTTGCGGATTGAGTGCCGTGTATTCTTCCTTGAACTGCATGCCACCGTCGCGCGTCAGGTGAACCGGCAGGTACTGGTAGTCCAGCCCCTTGAGGTTCAATGCGATGCGAACACGATAGGCAGCCGAGCTGCGGAAATAGTTATGCAGTATCAGCTGCTGAGTCATCCTGGCTCCGTGACAGAGGGCGCTCAGGCCGCGAGATCGACCATCACCCGGCTCCCATCGATCTTCACCGGATAGGTGCGGACATCTTCGGTCAGCGGAGCGCACATGGCCTTGCCATTGCGGATGTCGAACTTGCCCTGGTGGAGTGGACATTCGATCTCATGACCTTCAAGAAAACCGTCGCACAGACGCGCATTGCCATGTGTGCAGATATTGTCGGTTGCGAAGATTTCACCTTCGACCTGATAGAGCGCGATGCTCTTGCCGGCGATGTCGATGCCGATCACGTCGTCTTCGGGAACGTCCGCGGCCGCGCTAACGTCGATCCAGTGATTGCTCATGGTGGTTTCTCGTCTTTCAGGTCAGATCGGATAGATGATTGAATTGGGAATCATCTCGCTGTCGTAGATGCACAGGCGCGAGACGAACTTCAGTTCACTGCCCTCGCGCTTGATACGGTCAAGGTAGCGGCCCACGTTGAAGACCGTGGACTCTCCGGACAGCTTGGTGCGGAACACGGCATAGTTCGCCTCGGCGACGATCACGCCGTCCTTGTCTTCGCGGATGATCGGCAGTCCCACCACATGCCGCTGGTAGTAAGGGTCGTGGTACAGGGTTTCATGAATGCCGTATACGCGATCCTTCAGCATGGCCTTGCTCAGCAGCGCCAGCGTGGACAACGGGAAGCCGCGCTCATAGTTTTCGCGTGGCTGGATCTTGTACTCGCAATCGTCAGCGAAGAAGGCGATCCATTTATCCCACTGCGCGCTGTCGACAGCAGCGGCATAGTCGCTGTACAGGCGGATCAGCTCGACCAGGGTCTGACTGTCATTCGTCGTTGCCATGCTCGTCAGACCTCCATCACTTTGCGCCAGTAGTTGTACATGCCCCGGATCAGGGTCTCGGTGACCATGTGGTCGCTGTTCTCGCAGTCATAACCACCGAGTTCGGCGACGGCACGGTGCGACGGTTTCTGTTCGAAGCCGAATTGCGACAGCTCGATGACCTCGCCATCGTCCGCAGACACAAAGCCGGCCGGGCCGAACAGGTTGGCCTGGATCAGCCGGCGCTGCGTCATCTCTGGCGTATCGTCATCGAAGCCGAAATGCGTCCAGACGAAGTCGAACGACCCATGGCCATTCGGCTGGATGTGGCGGGTCGATACGCTGTTGACCTGCTGCTGAATGATCACGCTCGGGAAGATCGTCATCATCACGGCCGTCGGTCCGTTCCACCAGCCCTCGGGAACGATGTCAATCAGGCGCTTGTCCTGAATCTCCATGTTTTCCTTGAAGCTGGTAACACCCTGCGTGACTTCTTCCTTCTTGCCGCCGGTGCCGCGTGTCGAGATCATCGCGGCATGACGGTATTGCTCGTCCATTTTCAGCTCGGATTTGTTGTCCGCACGCCAGAGACCGTAGGTGACGAACCAGGTGTGCAGCAGGCCCGGATGATACGGATCCTTGATGTTCTCCTGCATCAGCTTCCAGTTGCCCGGAATGCGCTGGCGGTTGTAGCCGAGGATGGTCAGCTTGCGGCCATTAAACAGGCGATCGAAGTAGGACAGGATGGTCGGGCCGAGGTAGTCTTCGAACGGTTCGACGTCATGGTCAAACGAGGCGAACACCACGCCGCCGCGCGTTGCGACCTTCAGCTTGGTCAGGCCGTGGTCTTCGATCTTGAATTCCTTCGGCATGCCGCCCTGAACCTTGCCGTCCTGCTTCACGCCGCGGCGGAAGGGCACGCCCTGCAAATCACCTTTGAGCGAGTAATTCCACTGGTGATAGGGGCACACAAGTTCCCTCTTGTTGCCGTGACGCTCGCGGCAGAATTGCATGCCACGATGGGCGCAGACGTTCTCGACGATGTTGATGGCGCCATCCATGTCGCGCGTCATGACGACCGAGCGTTCGCCGATCACGGTGCGTTTGAAGTCGCCGGGATTCGGCACTTCGGCCTCGAGGCCGATGTAGCACCAGTGGCCCTTGTAAAACAGGCGGTCGAGTTCCTTCTTGTAGATGCCTTCGTCCGTGTAGGCCCAGAACGGGATGCGGCTGGAGCCCGCGGACTCCCAGACATGGGGCTGCTGGTGGACTTCAGGCGCAATGCGAGCGCTATCACTCATCATGGTCTCCTGATCAGGACTCAGTTGGCGACACGGACGACGATGTCACCCAGGCCATCGATGTGGCCACGCATCACGTCCCCCGGAACGACCGCGTTCACGCCCTCCGGCGTGCCGGTCATGATGACGTCGCCTGGCTCCAGCGTTTCATAGCGCGACAGATAGGCGATCGATTCTGCGACGGACCAGATCAGCTTGGCAATGTCGGACGACTGGCGCGGCTGGTCGTTGACAGTCAGCGAGATGCTGGCTGACGACGGATGGCCAATCGCCGCGGCCGGGTGCACCGGACCGATCGGTGCCGAACCTGCGAAGGATTTGCCGAACTCCCAGGGGCGGCCCTTGTCTCGCGCTTCCAGTTGCAGGTCGCGGCGGGTCATGTCGAGTCCGACGGCATAGCCGTGCACATGCTCGAGCGCATTGTCAATCGGGATGTCCTTGCCGCCTTTGCCGATGGTGACCACCAGTTCGATTTCGTGGTGGAAGTTGGCCGTCATCGGCGGGTAGGGAATAGTCGTCGGCTGCTCGCCAGCCCGGACGACTGCGCAGGCGGGTTTCATGAAAAAGAACGGCGGCTCGCGGTCCGGGTCCTTGCCCATCTCGCGCGCATGGGCCGCGTAATTGCGGCCGACGCAGAACACACGGTTGACCGGAAAGGCGTCTTCACTGCCGGCAATGGCCAGCGTGTGGGTCGGCGGAACGGGGATGGCGTATTTCATCGGGAGTCCTGTGTTGGATGATGTGAAGGTCGGAGGATCAGAGACGAGCTTCGCGCCACAGGCCGAGCGACTGCAGCGCGGGACGGTCGGAGTAGCTGAACAGTGTCGTGTCGCGCTTCGCAAGAAACTTCAGCGTCTGCCATGAAGGCACCACGAAAATATCGTCACGCTGCAGCTGCCATTCGGTGTCACCGACCGAGACCGTCGCTTCGCCTTCCAGGCACACGTACACGCTGCCATCGGTGGAACGATACGGGCGAGTCTCTAAACCGGCGGGCAGACGTTGCGCAAAGGCGCCGATGGTGGGCATGGGCGACGCGCCTGTGGCCGGATTCACGAACCGCAGCTTGTGGCCGAGATGCGGGTCGGGTATGCCGGCCGCGATGGTGTCCAGCGATTCCATCGTGCGCGCGAACGGGTAGACGAACACGCGTGTCGGCTCCGACGGCGCCTGATAGAAGTCCACCGGCAGCATATTGTTGCCATAGCGGGCCAGCGCGTCGCCTTCGGGGCGCACGGTATCCTGCGATGCGCTCGTGCCATGCTCGGCGAATCCTGCGTCATAGAAGCGAACGGTCGGTATGTCGAGGCCGTCGAGCCAGACGACCGGCTGCTCGCCAAGATTGCCGTGATCGTGAAAAGTCCAGGAGGGCGTGATGATGAAGTCGCCCCGGCGCATCGTGGTGCGCTCGCCGTCGACGGCGGTATAGGCGCCTTCGCCATCCATCACCAGCCGCAGCGCTGATTGCGTGTGGCGGTGCGCGGGTGCGACCTCGCCCGGCAGGATCAACTGCAGCCCGGCATACAGCGATTGCGTGATCGCGGACTGACCGGGCAGGCCGGGGTTCTCCAGAATCAGCACACGGCGCTCGGCCTGTTCGGCGGTGATCAGCCTGCCGGCCTCCATTACCTGCTCGCGCAGGTTCGCGTAGCGCCATAGCGCAGGCTGCGCCGGGCTGTTGGGTTGTTTCGGGACGAGCGCGCCCAACACTTCCCACAGCGGCGTCATATGGTCTTTGGCGATGCGATCGTAGTACTGCTGGCGCGGATTGCCCGGTTCGCTTCGGGTGTCCGGCGTGCTTGCCGTGTCGTGCATAGTGTCTCCTTCAGGTGCCGCTGGCGTAGAACGCGTCGGCGTGTACGTGTTGTTCGTCGATGCCACGCTGCTTGAGCAGCTTCGCGGTGGCTTCCACCATCGGCGGCGCGCCGCAGACATAGGCGCGCCAGCCGTCCAGTGCTTTGAGATCTTGGGCGATCGCGTCGGTCACCAGCCCGGTGCGCTGGCCCGATCCGGAGCCGTCACCGGTGGTGACGATGATCTCGACTTTCAGCGCGGGCAGCGCTGTCTGCAGGGCCTGCAGGTTTTCCAGACCATAAATGTCCTGCGGCGAGCGCACGCCAAAGTACAGGTGGATAGGGTGACGCATGCCGGCCTCCATGGCGCCACGCACGATCGCGAGAATTGGCGCCAGACCGGTGCCGCCGGCCACGCACAGCATCGGGCCTTGATGCCGGGTGCGCAGGTAGGCAGTTCCCAGTGGGCCGCTGACACGCACGGCGTCGCCGACTTTCAGCTGGCTGAACAGGTACCCGGTGACGCGACCGTCCGGTACCAGCCGCACATGGAATTCAAGCTCGTCATCGGTACAAAGCCCGGCCATCGAGTAAGGCCGGATATGGTCGGGAGAAAATTGCAGCGTCGCGTACTGGCCAGGCGAATAGGACAGCGGTTTCGCCGGCTTCAGACGGACGATCTTGATGTCATGGGTTGCGTCAATGATCGCGGTGACGGTCGCCTTGATGATGCGCGCCGGGTGGGTGAGGATCTCATCCGGCTCGGGAATCTCGATGGCGCAGCTCTCGTGGAGCACGCTGGTACAGGCGAGGACATAGTCGCCTTCGCCGGGGTTGGTGATCTTTGCTTCACGTCCTGTGTCGATCACGCTACCGCCGACGACCTTGCAGCGACAGGTGCCACACCGGCCCGCCATGCAGCTGTACGAGATCGGCACATCGTGCGCGCGCAGGGTGTCGAGCAGGTTCGCACCCGTCGGTACTTGCAGAACGCGGTCGAGCGGATGAACGACAAGTTCCATGGTCTCGGTGGGTCTCGGTAGTTCTTCTTGGTTGTTCTTGTATGAGCTTGGGGCCGAGTATAGGAAGCCGACCAAAATTAAGATATAGAATTGCCTGAATTCTCAGAATTCATATTTTGAATATTGCTGCCGTGGACCTGAAAGACATCGATCTCAACCTGCTGGTCATATTTCAGCAACTCTTGCAGGAGCGCCGCGTCTCGGCGGTCGCGGCCAATCTCGGCCTGACTCAGCCGACCATCAGCAATGCGTTGAACCGGCTTCGCCACCAGCTGGGGGACGAACTATTCCTGCGTACTTCAAAAGGGATGGAGCCGACCGCGTATGCGATGCAGTTGGCCGAGCCGATCGGCTACGCGCTGTCATCGATTCACGAGACGCTGAACCAGCGCACGCGCTTTGATCCCGCCAACAGTCAGCGCAAGTTCAACATCGGCATGAACGATATTGGCGAGATCTACTTTCTGCCGGCGCTGATGCAGCTTCTGGCCACGATGGCGCCTGGCATCTCCTTCGCTACGATCCGCACCACCGGCAGCACCCTGGCCGATGACATGGAAGCCGGCCGGGTCGATCTGGCTGTCGGTTGGCTGCCTCACCTGAAATCCGGTTTTTTTCAGCGCCGCCTGTTTGTGCATGGGCACGTTTGCATGTTCAGGCGCGGGCATGCGCTGGACAAGGACGCGGCATTGACGCGGGAAGAGTTCGAGGCGGCTGACCATGTGGTGGTATCGGCGGCGGGTACCGGACATGCGACCGTCGATGCATCGATCGAGAAGTTGGGCATCCAGCGCAAGGCGGTGTTGACGGTGCCGCACTTCGTCGCGGTCGGCCACATCCTCTCCACCACCGACATGATTGCCACTGTGCCCGAGCGATTTGCGCGACATTGTGCCGAACCCTTCCGCTTGCGCTACGTCGACTTGCCACTGAAGCTTCCGGAAATCGGTGTGAATCTGTTCTGGCATTCACGCTTCCATAAAGAATCTGGAAACCAGTGGTTGCGCAGCCTTATTTTCGATCACTTCAGCGACTGATTTCTGGAGATTGGCCGCGACCGTCGCCGGGTGATTGTTGCAAGCCGTCGAGGTAAAGTCATCCTCAAGCCTCAGAGCGGCATCACCGCCTAGGCTCTGAGCACAGGGCGTTCGTCAGGTGCTGTACCTCAACGCCTGGCAAGTCAGATCGCGCAGGCATGGAATGAAGCGCGTCTTCCTGCGTCCAACAACGGATTGACTCACAAGGAGGCTCCCATGAATGACAAGCTAGCCATTGCCCTCACCGTCGCTGCTCTAGCCCTGAGTTCAAGCTTCCTGGCACAAGCACCTGTGGCCGCGCAGGGACAAGCCCCCAGCAAAAAGCAAATCGATCAGCAATACGAAACCGCCAAGAAACAATGTGAGGCTCTGAACGACAACGCCCGGAAAATCTGCAAGGCTGAGGCCGACGGGCAGCGTTCCGTGGCTGAGGCGCAGGCCCGGGTGACGGAGCGCAACTCGCCGAAGAACCGCCTGTCACTCGCCGAGGCCAGAGCCGAGGCCGAGTTCCGGATAGCGAAGGCGCGGTGCGACGACCAGGTGGGCGAGGCCAAGGAGGTTTGCAAGCGCAGCGCGACGGCTGCGCGGGACAAGGCCAAAGAGCAGGCGAAACGAGAGTCGCAAACCCAGACTCAGGCACCCGGTAGTCCCGGCGAGCGCGGCCGCTCCGAGGGGGCGTCCGGTGCCGGTGCATCGCCGGCGATGACGCCGCCGGCGACGACCGAACCGGCAACCCGGCCGGGCCAGTAAGACCGCCCCGGCGGGGCGCACGAGTACTAAGTTGTACGCCGAGTTTCCGGGCACTTGAAGCGCAGCGCTAATGGCGGAAGAAGATACCTCGTCACCATGTCCGCCACGTATTGGTTCCTGCTGCTCGGCGCGCTGCTGCTCGGGCGCGGTTTCGCACCGACGGCCCTCAAGGCATTGCCCGTTACGCCGGCGATCGTGTATCTGGCGGTCGGGATGCTGCTGGGACCTTCGGCGCTGAATCTTTTTTACTTCGATCCGCTCAGCCAATCGGCGCTGCTGGAGCGTCTCACCGAAATCGCTGTACTGATTTCGCTTTTCTCTGCCGGTGTGAAGATGCCGGTACCCGTCACGATCCGTCAGTGGTCAGCGCCACTGCGTCTGGCGTGGGGGGCAATGTGCATCAGCGTGCTGCTGGTGGCGGCCTTTGGCGTGTTCGTCCTCGAACTGCCGTGGGGAGCGGCGATCCTGCTCGGTGCGGTGGTGGCACCGACCGATCCTGTGCTCGCGACGGACGTACAGTCGCGTCATGCCGGTGACAATGATCAGCTGCGTTTTACACTGACCAGCGAGGCGGGCATGAACGATGGCACCGCCTTTCCGTTCGTGATGCTCGGGCTGGGCCTGCTGGGGCTGGGCGAGCTGGGACACCTGGGTATGCGCTGGCTCACGGTCGATGTGGTCTGGGCGACGCTGGTCGCCATCGCGCTAGGGGTGCTGCTGGGTGCATTGACAGCGCGAGCAGGCTGGCGTTGGCGCGGTGTGCAGGGCAAGCACGAGATCCTCGACGACCTTGTCGGTCTTGGCCTGATTGCGCTGGTCTACGGGCTGACGCTCAGTGTGCATGCCTACGGATTCCTGTCGGTTTTCTTTGCTGGCGTGGCCTTGCGGCAGACCGAATTCGCGCTGGCCCGGCGTGCGGGTATTCACCCATCGGCGCTGCAGAGCGCGGCCGGCTCGTCATCAGGCGACGCACACGGTTCGACCGATACGCCGGCCATCGTCAGTGCGAATGCGCTGGTTTTCAAGGAGCATCTCGAGCGTCTGTCCGAGCTGCTGCTGGTACTGCTGCTCGGCGGCATGATGTTCATCCAATTCTGGAATGTACGAACCCTCGCTCTGGCGTTGTTTGTCTTTGCCGTTGCACGGCCGGTCAGTACGATCGTCGCGTTAACGGGTAGCGATACCAGCTGGCGCATTCGGCAACTGTCATGCTGGTTTGGCGTGCGCGGTATTGGCTCGGTGTACTACCTGATGTACGCGATCCAGCATGGTTTGCCCGCGCCGCTGGCTCGGGATCTGATCCAGCTGGTCATGATCACGGTAACGCTGTCGATCCTGCTGCATGGCACGAGCGTCAAGCCCCTGATGCGCCGGTTCTGGCGGCGGACATGAACGGACAATCAATGTCCTCTCGCGTGTCCGGCGCTCACCTAATCCGCCGGCGTCAGCCGGTGGGGAGCACCTGCGATGCAGGCGCTGATCTGGCAGATATTCAAATTGATATCGAAATAAGTGCCCAGACCAGAACATCACCGACGTCGTTGCGCCGTCTTGCCTGACAGGTCACAGGGTTTGCGACGGCGCGCCTGAGCATTGACGTGACGAAAGGGCGCTACGTAGCCATCAAGGACGCCAACCCGCGATGCTGTGGGCGACGGCTCGCATCAGAATATCTGCGTGATGCTGAAATTGATATGCTGCTTTTCCTTGAAACCGTTATCGACCTTCAGGTCGGCACCGTACTGAAGAGTCAGGCGCATGGTAGGAAGAGCAAAGAAATTGCTCGTTAACTGAAAGCGCTGCGTACGTGTCGCATCATTCTGCTTCACACTCCCGAGCGAGCTTTCGCCACCAGCGCTGTAAAAATACCCAGTGCCGACAATGTGGCGCGGACTCAGACGATAGCTGAGCGCGGTCTGAAATGAATACAGTGGCGCTTGCCGGTAAACCGTCGGCGTCGGACTGAACATATAGGCTTCTGGATTTTTTGACGACCAGACTGTATCAAACGCCATCATCCAGCCCGTTTTTTCAGTGACCTGCAAATGGTGCGCCACCTGAAGCGCCGCACGATAGCGATTGCCGCCGGGATTGGTGTTGACCACTTTCGTGTTGTTGACGTCGTAGTCACCCGTCGGTAAAAAAAGATAACTACCGACGCTCAGGTAATGCCCGTTTTTTCGATCATTGTGCAGCCAGGTGGCCAGCAGGAGCGTCAGATCCCCGAAGCCGGCACCCGCATCATTTGCCCGAAACATCGGGGACAGCGCCACATTGTCCGTTTCTATCTTCAGGTGCGGCAGTTGCACATGAAAAGCCGACGTCCTTCCGTTCCAGTCAAATGTGCGCACCAAACGAATATGCTGGCGCGTCGTGTTGTATTCGGTGGCGTCAGAAAGCACCTTGCCATCTTTATAAAAACTGCCGCGCTCGCTACTGTTGTAGCCATATTGAACGAACGATAATCCAACCGCCGGCGCGATCGCCTCCTGGATACCGATATCGATGGCCGATGCCGGATTCGCAAAAAAAGCGAGCGAAAAATAGATAAACGAAAATCGGAGCACAGCCATTGCGTAAGCCTTGAAGCCTTTATTATCAAGTAAGCCATCGCCCAATTCTCTGCGTGGCAATCAGAAGTATTGCGAATTGAGCATCCCGATCAATGGCTGGTGAGACTTCTCAATGAAGGTGAGCCGTGACGGCAACCGACGCATACACATCCGGCATAACCTGCGACGAAGTATGCCCATATTATCTCGGTCCTTGGATATCGCGTCACGGAGTTTTCAGTGAGAACGCGGATCCTGAGTACAGTGTCGAATTGGCAAATGGATGAGGCGTCTTTTCATCACCGTGCAATGATCAGCACCAGCGAAGGTTCTACCGCACTCACAACGTCTTCGGTAGCGCGATACTTCCGTCTCGGATTGGGCGGTGGCAGCCTGACCGATCGCATCCCCTTCAGCAGATCGAGCAGGTAGCTGGACTTGACCGCAAAATTCACATTCTGCGGAATGCTGTCGAATTCTTTCAGCATCACCTTGTCCGACAGTTTGGCCGAAACAATGCCGATCACATTGCCATCGAGCGTGAACAAGGGGCCACCGGAATTACCGGGTTGAATCGGGTTCGAAATCTGGAACACCGTGGCGTCATCCATGATGCCGGTCAGGGCGCTGACGATGCCATCGGTGATCTTGGGCTCCATGCCTTGCACCATCACCTGCGGGAAGCCGCCGACGAGCACTGCGGCGCCACGCTTCACGGTCGATGATTCACCGATCGGCACGTAGGCAAGGCCGCTTGCCCGGATCTTCAATACGGCAAGGTCATGCTTTTGATCTAGGCGCGCGACGGTCGCCGGAAAGGTTTTTCCGTCCACCGTACGAACCGTCACTTCCGTTCTTCCCTCGACTACATGGAAGTTGGTGACGATGTAGCCGTCGGCCGTGATGATGAAGCCAGAGCCGGAGACACCGTGCCGGTCATCTTCATCCGAATCGCGCGCCGGCGGGTCGTCGCGCTCGCGGGCCGCCTCGAACTCCCGTCGCTCTTCTTCCAGTCGCCGTCTTTCTTCCGCCAGCTCACGGCGCTCGCGATTCAGTTCCGCCTGGCCCTGCGCATCGGCCTCGCCGGTGTCGATCTCCCGTATGAACTGGTCGTCTTCCCACAGGCCGGTGACCCGTCGCCCGTCGGTCAGCGTGAAGACGCCTTCGCCGTGGAACATTCCGTTCCTGAAAGGACCGACATATTTTTCGCCGCTGGCGAACAGGTAGCTGCCGTGGCCATGCATCAGGCCGTCGCGAAAATCGCCGACATACTTGTCGCCGCCGGCGGAGATATAGGTGCCTACTCCGTTGCGTTTGCCCTCCCGAAATTCGCCGGTGTACTTGGTGCCATTGCGCATCAGGTGCGTGCCATTGCCGTGGAAGAGGTCGTCGGCGAAGTCACCGACGTATTTTTCGCCGTCGGGGGAAAGGTAGGTCCCGTGGCCGTGGAAGCGGCCTTCCTGAAATTCGCCGGTATAGCTCGCACCGTTGGCGAAGCTGTAAACGCCGGTCCCATGGCGCCGGCTCTGGCGGTATGTGCCCGCGTAGATGTCGCCGTTTGAGTAGAGAAAAGTACCTTCGCCATGAAGGCCGTCTGCCTCGAACTGACCGATGTAGCGGCCGCCATCCGGCAAACTCAGTTCGCCGTAGCCATGCTTCAGGGCGTTGCGGAAGCTGCCGGTGTAGAGCTCGCCGTCGGGGGTGGCATAGCTTCCTTCCGCAGGCTGGCCATGTCGCCATACTCCCTGATAGACCGTGCCGCGAAGGCCTTCATTCCACTGGATTACATATTGGCCGCGGCAGTCGTTCCAGTGCCATGTCCGACCAACCCAGCCGAAGTCCTTCGTTTTGGAATAATCCGGTGCCGGGCAGGGTGGGAGCTCTTCCGGAGCGCCGGCCCACAGCGAACTGGCGATCAGCAATAGCAGTGCGGCGACGCGTCTCATGGTGTTTTGTTGGAATTTTTATAGCGAAGATAACGCAAGTCATGCCCTTCCGGCGAGCGGGGCCTGTGATTGAATTATTATTTTTGAAACCATCCCGGGCAGGATGCCGGGACGGTCCGGTCGACGTGCAGTACCGGACACGGAACGGGCCGCTAGCCCGCTCGAGTCTGTGGGCGAGCCCTTATTCGCCCGGTATCAGGCGCAACCGGGCGCCGGAGGGACGGTCAGGCAGGAGATTGTGGCGCGTGGTCAGGCGCGCCACGCGGGCACTCGCCAGTTGCGCCAGATCGACAGCAGCCGCAGGCTCGCGGTCACGAGCACGCACAGGCCCAGCGCTGCCCGGCTGGCTTGGTCGACCTGCAGCAAGCCAACGTAGGCCCAGCCGCCTGTAAACGCACACAGCGCATAGGGCCGGTGGTCCTTGAACGATGTCGGGATCTCGTTGCAGATCAGGTCGCGCAGCACGCCGCCGAAGACGCCGGTGATCACACCCATCAACACGGCGACGATGGCAGGCAGGTCCATCAGCAGTGCCTGATGCGCGCCAGTCGCGGTAAACAGCCCGAGGCCGATCGCATCGGGCCACTGCATCGCGCGCTCCGTCACCGCGAAATGCCGGGCCTTCAGGAAAAACATCGCGAGCATGCAGACGGCGAAAACCCCCCACAGCGCCTCGACATGCCGCACCCAGAAAAATGGCCGCTGGTCCAGCAGCAGGTCGCGCAGGGTGCCGCCGCCGAATGCCGTGACAAAGCCGGCCACACAGACTCCAACAGGGTCGAGCCGTTTGCGCGCCGCCTGCAGCACGCCCGACATGGCGAAGGCGACCGTGCCAGCGACCTCAATGGTCAGCAGAACGTTTTTACCCCAGTATGCGATGCCGTTCATTCGCGCGATTGTAATGCGAGCCGACGCATTTCAAGCTTTTACTGCAGGCTGCGGAGTGGTCATGCGCTCTGCATGCATCCGCAGCCAATCAATCGAGTGGAAGCCCGGTCAGATGAAATCCGACAGACGCACAGCGATGTCCTTGTGGCCGTTTTCGATCGCATATCCCATGGCGGTGAGGCCGCTGTGTGACATGGCTTGTGCCTGCGCCTTTGATGATTTTTGCTGCAACATTAATTCGATAATCTCCTCCTGGCCATGCATGGCGGCCAGCATCAGGGGATTTCTCCCTTCGCTGTCGACCGCCATGACCTGGGCATCGGCAGAAGCCTGCCGCAGGAGCAGCCGGGCTGAGACTGCTGCTCCGTAAATGGCGGCATGCATCAGCGCATTGCGCTCCAGATGATCCGTCATCAGCACATGGCGGTCAGCAGGGTCCAGTTCCAGCAATACGATCGCTATTCGGCTCTCGTCTCTGGCCACGGCTTCCATCAACGGGGTTGAGCCCCAGGGCATGTGCATCGATGCCGGATCATTGCCGCAGATACGTCGCAATTCTTTTTCTGAGGCAGTCACCGGGTCGCCGTGGAGGAAGTGATGAAAGTGAATCCAGCGATAGGGATGATTCGTCGGGAGGTCCATGCCTGACTCGACAGCACCGAGCTTCTGAACTTCAAGCTGCTGCTCCATCGTGATGCCTGGCGCGCGATAGGCTTCATCCGTCGATGATTTGTCGAATTCGCGCAGGCGCGACGCGAGTGCGTAATGTCCGAACAAAGTCGCCAGTCCCGTGGCATGCAGGCCGCCGATGTAAGGGCTTTGAACCAGTTGTCGGGCTGACGGAAGATTTAGTATTAATTCCACGATGTCCTCGTCGCCGGATATGGCCGCGCGCATCAGGGGAGTCTGCTTGCGGTCATCCAGGTTGGCCGCCAGATCATCAGCAGAGGGATGAGTCAGCAGCAGTTTTGCTGCGTTCAGGGATCTCGTTGACATGGCGTGATCCAATGCATTTCGATGATCCAAATCGACTGCCATCAGCAGGTCGTGGACAGAGCTGATTGCGAGCAGGAGTTCCATGATGTCAACGCGGTCATTCGCTGCAGCCACCATGAGCGCATTCATCCCGTTTCTGGCCACCGGGAGCGCAAGCTGAACAGGCTGAATCGCTTGTGCCAGGCTCTGCACTTCGCTCAGTTCGACCTTGGCGCCGCGCCTCAGGGAGAGCATCAGGTTTTGCCAGTCGAAGACTGTGGGCTGTTCCGGTGACTGATTCGTGCTTTCTGAAACTTTCTTCACCTCGGGTTGAATCAGCGTCGATTCTTTGTCGAGCTCTGCGGTCGTGGCATGACTGACACCGGCAGCTACGGCGTTGACGTTCTGCTCGACGCCGGTAGTCGCGGGAATTTTGTCGGTTTCGCGGCGGAGTTGAAAACTTTCTTTCTGTTCGAGCAAGGCAAACCCCTCCTCTGACGGGCGGGGCGGTGAGTCTGGTCGTGTTTCTGCCGTACGCATAACAGGCGGGGTGGCTTCGCCACTCGCGTCGGCTTCTCTCGGCCGAGAGGAGCCAGCGGTGAGTTGCTCATCGCGCTGATTCATTGCCGGAGGCATCAGCGGGATAACAGGATCCGGATTGTCGATACCCATGGGCTCGGCAACCGGGGCTGGCGCTACCTTGCTAGCTTGTTCCGCGGCGGAAGGCCGAGACAAAAGTGATTCCAGTTTGCCCGGACCCAGATCCTCTTTCATTCGTGCGACCAATCCTTGCATCAGGTGATTTCCTTCTTCTTGTGAAATCACGCCCCCGTGCAAAAGAGGAAGCAACATGGTTTGTCCGACGAGGAGGTGCTTGAGTATTTCTTTGCGCTGTAGGTCTTCTTCGGATTCGGGGCGATTGCGCCTTGAAGCCGGACCCCGGGGCTGTCCTGCGACAGGCGTGGCCGGGACCGCTGTGAGTTTCGCGACGCTGCCGGATTCCGAAGAGGCTGGCCGATCGATTTGTGTATCGGCTTGCATTCCGGTGGATCGCGTTGTCGGCGCCGGCTTGGCAGTCTTCTGATCTGCCGGCACGGAATTCGGGGCGCTTGTTGATTCGGCTTTTCGCTCGGCACCCGGCTTGACTGCGGGTGTGCTCCCGGGCGGCTTCGGGGGTTTCCCGGTTTGCGGTGCCGATGCGGCTTGCTCGTCCTTTTTATCAGTCGATGTCGATGGCTCTCTCGATCTGAAAAGCAGTCGCCGGCGTAAGCGACGCGGCATCTTTTCCAGCAGATGGGTCGCCTGGCTGCGTTCGATAACGGCTTCGATGACAGATTCGTATCCCATTGAAGACAAGACGGACATGCAGGCGCCGAACGCATGTTCTTCGGCTTCGCTCACGAACAAGGTTTCGTCCACTACCTGCAGAAGAACGTCGGCAAGTCCTTGTTCGCCATGCAAGCGAGCGATCATGTCGACTGCGGCCGCTTTGCCGGTGTGAAGTGCATAAAACAGCGCTGAGCGCGCTGGATTACCCTGGTCATTGACGGCGGTGGCAAGTTCGGGATGCGCCGCGAGCAAGGCTTCGAGTCGCCTGATCTGGTGATTCGACAGTTGGCCCCCTTGTCTGAGCAGGGCGAACCATTCCTGCGCCGGGGTTTGCGGCGTGTTCAGCGGGATTGCGCGGTTCGCCGCCGCAGGTTTCATGGCCTTGGGCGGCGTGGGCGCAGTGGTCTTTTTCAAGGAGGCTGCTGTGCCTGACCCTTGCGTCGTGTCCGTCAGGGTTCTGGGCTTTTGATCGGCATGCAGTCTGGGCTCCGTCGATGCCAGTAGCGGGCTGTCGTCTGCCTCAATGCCGGTGAATGCTTCGACTGTTTCGCTGGCTGCTCGCTTGATCGTTCTCTTGGCAAGTTGCCATCCGGTGGTATTAATCCTCGGCGAGGAGGCGATGGACGTATTTGCCGAGATGGGCGTTGTATCTTTCTTTTGCGTCTTGTCCCGACGGGTCGGGTTGTGTGCGGATTCGCGCCTGTCGGACGATGTCTCGGGTTCGACCAGGCGAGTCAGCCCGACAACCGTCTTGACCTGCGCTGACTTGTTGGCGGTGGCAGGCGCGTTTTTCGGATCGCGGGCAGGTTTTTCCTGAATGCCTGATCTCTGTTCGGTCAAGGTCGCCCGTTTCAGCATTTGCGCACGTTGTGAATCAGGCGCTGAGCCTGCCTTTGTTTCTGGAACGGGCTCATAACCCGGCGCCGGTCTGGTGTCGCGGTTGGACTGCGTGTCGTCAGGACTCGCAGTTTCCCTGCTTTCCTCCCTGTCCTGCAGCTGTTTGGTGAACAGCTGCAGCTCGGCAGCACGGATCGCATTTTCGGGCATTTCCGGCAGCAGCCTGCGCAGCGTCCGCTGGTGACGCGCGATCCAGTCTTTATCGCGGGCCATCAGCAGCACGGCGGCCTTCAGGTAAGGAAGGCGATCGGCAAAATCATGCGGCAGGTCGAACAATATTTGCATCATTTCGGCAAGCACGTCGCCCGCCTTCGACGATGGCGTCGGTGTCGATGGATGAACGTAACAGTAGGCCAACGCAGATATCAGCATGGCGCGCGACAGACGAGGCCACGCAGCCAGCCGGGTCGGATCCAGATTATCAATCAGCCGGTGCATCAGAGTGACCGCGATGCGTCGGGAGATCCGGCTGTGGATCGCAAAATGCTGGAGAGCGGAAAGCGTGGAAGAAATGCTTTCGGTGGCACGCATCCTCGCCAGTACATTGGGTAATGCCTGTGCCAGACAGGCCGCGGCCCGATCCAGCTTCTCTGCTGAATGCGCGCGGGACTTGTCCATCGCTTTGACGAAGCTGAACACATTGGGCAGCGTCTGTTCGCCCAGATGAGCTTTGGGAATCAACGACAGTTGCCGGGGAATTTTATCGAGCAGATCGGAGCAGAGCTGGTCATAGGCTTTCTGGTAATGACGGCGCTCTGCCGGAGCGAGCTGGGCAGATTCAAAGATCTCGCGCAGGAAATTGCAGCAGTTGCCAAATAGCTGACCGCCGCGAAGGGGGAAGTTTTTCTCTGGAAGTGACTGTATTTGCGTGCAGAGCTTGGCAATGATGATCTGCAGTTCGGGAGTGTTGATGTCGAGCAGGCCAGCTTGCAGTCCATCCTTGATGGTATTGCTGATGTTGGTAAGTTCGGCGCCATCCGGCTCGATAGTGACCAATACATTCCGGCCTCCGAACTGATGAGTGGCACGATATTCCCATCGTGTGCATCGATCCAGTACGCGACCTCCGCAGAGGCCCAGAATCAGGTCGCTTAGCAGCTCGCCCGGCGTTTCCGTGTCGATCAGATCGAACTTCATCGCGGTAGCAATCTGCACCATGCATTTTCCCAACTGGCGTGTGTCCAGCGGCGCAATGACGGTCGAAGCCGGGATCGACTCACCGGAGGACGGAATCCAGTCTTTCATGACCAGCAGAGCCTCGGTGAAAAACCTTCTGATGGCGGTGGTGTCCGGCGACAGCACCTGTCGTTTCAGTCCTCGGGATATCCAGTTGAGCGCATTGATCAGCTGCGAATTGTCCCAGTGCTTGCGCTCCATGTCCCGATGGCGGACGTGATTGAGCACGCGTTCGGTGATGTGTTGCAGCGTTTGGCCGAGCTTGCCGAAGTCATTCTGCGAGAGCCGTGCTGTGCTGCCCGATTCGCCGACGATCACCGAGAGGCCATGAAAGAGCGCGTGGACCTGGCGAGCCTGCAGGCCACCAATATCCCATTCCCCCGAATCGATATCCGCCGAGAGCTGGCTGAGGAACGCGGTCAATTGCCCGCTAAGACCATTCAGTGCGCCCGGCGCTCTCCGCTGCAGCAGGTCGAATCGCTGGCGCCGTTGAGCGGCCTTGATTGACTCGAATATCCGGATCAGATAGCCGGTATCGCGCTGCGGTTTGCGCAGAAAGGCAGCGATCGACGATTCGATGCCGGCGATCGCCTTTTTCGCGGCGGACAAGTCATCGCGGGAAGCTTGCTGACTCGGGACAGAGCCGGGCGAGGGCGCGCTGCGCTGGGACATGGTCGGAGGCGTGGGCGAGACCTGAGAATTTGGCTGACCCTGCCGGCCCGCATTTTGTCCATCGGCGGCGTTCTGGCCAAGGAAGGTGAAATTTTCTTGCGAAGGACCGCGATCGAGTGAAGGGCGAGGAGAGGTCATGACGGGAACCTGGGCAGGGAGAAATTAAATTTCCTCTCGGTGACGAGTCCCGAATGCTGGTTCCGGAAATGCGGCGGCCAGCGGGATGTCGCTGGCCGCTGTGCTACTGATCAGGCATCAGCGGTCTGTACGATGATCGGATTCAGGGAGGAGTCTGCTGAAATGAATGCAACTTGCCCTTCGCGCCGCACACTCTGGCGCGAGACCTTCGGTCACGCACGGCACCGCAGACAAGTTGCTCCGTGTGTCGAACACAAAAAATCGGATAGCTCTCCCGACAATCGCCAACATCCAACCGGGCATCTGTGAGATCAAATCTGAACATTTATGTTTATATTTATATCGATGACGCGTTCGTCCTCCGCAAGATCCGAGCGGCCTTCCCTGAAAACCGGCGACGAAACAAATTTTTCAATGAGAGCGGCAATGTCCTTGTGTCCCGTGTCTCTTGCCACTTTCAATGCCGTGTTTCCCCATTCATCTTTTTGTTGTATCTGTTCTTCGGCCGATCCGAGTTCGAGTAGCAGTTTTACGCACTCGGTACGCCCAAGGTAAGCGGCCAGCATCAGGGCATTGACTCCATTGGAATTGGTCGCAGTCGCTTGTTCATCGGCCAATCCATTGGTTTGACCATCGGCCTGGCGGAAGTCCAGTAATAGTCTGGTTGCCTCTGTCGCTCCCGAGATCACGGCAAACATCAGTGCGTTACGTCCCAAATAATCTCTCATCACCAGCTGTTTAGGAGCGGACTCGCTATCAAGCAGGAGTTTGATCAGCTCGGTCTGATTGTCGAATGCAGCATTCATCAGGGAGGTGTACTCCATGGTTTTTCCATCCAGCGAGAGATCACCCTTGGCGGGAAGGTCAGGCAAGCACTTTTCTTCATTGACGTTGCCTTCAATGGCCTGACGCGTGAGACTGATATCCAGCTTGTTCCCAAGCATAGGCGATGCTTGGCTGACTGTGTATTGATTTGGCTTTGTGTCGCCTGTGTTGGCAGTGGATTCGTTCTGCAATGGACGTGCGGGTAGATTTGCGCCCCTATCTATATTAATTACAAAAGAGATGACCGAATCGTCTGTTTCGTTATGGGCTGTTTGTTTGTTCCTGGGGACGTTTTCCAGTTTGGGTTGTGTGCTAGCGGGCTTCAGGTCAGCGATGATTCCACGGGTCTTGAGCGCTTTGACCATTCGTCCGGCCACGGTTCTCTCCAGCTCGCCCGGCGCGTATATTCTTTCAAGTTCCAGCCGGAGCACTTGCTGTTCCTTGGCGGTGAGCGCATCCAGGCAAGCCTCGAGTGCGAGTACATGCGCATCTTCGACAAACAGGAGTTCGTCGAATACCTGTTTAAGCGTTGCCGCAAGGTTTTGCTTGCCGCGCATGTTTACGATCATCGTCGTGGCGACCGGTTTACCGGTGTTGATCGCATAGAACAGTGCCGAACGTGCCTGATGGCCCTTGCCATCGACGGCAATCGCGAGTTCGGGGTGTGCTGCAAGCAAAGCTTTCAGCCGCTTGATCTGGGTATCGGACAGTCGGGATCCTTGCTTAAGCAGGCTAAACCATTCCTGTGCAGGCGTTTGAGGCCTGTCGGGACTCTTCGAGAGGGCGGCCGGTGCCGGTTTGCCCGCCTTGACCGATGACATCGCTGGCTGTTTTTTCGACGATGCGGCTTTGCCTGAGGCAGGCGACGTGCCTGACGCGTTCCTCGGCTTTTTGTCGGCGATCAGTTTGGGTTCCGTCGATGGCAGCGTCGTGCTGTTCTCAGGCGCGGTATCCGGCACTAACTCGACCGTCTCTTGAGCTGACTGCCTGACCGTCCTTTTGGGGGTGTGCCATCCGGTGGTGTTGGTTCTGGGCGAGGAGGCGATGGCGGCGCTTGCCGGGATGGGCATGGTGGCGCTGTTCCGGGTTTTCTCGCTTTGATTCTTGCCGGGTACAGGCTTGCCCCCGCTCTGCAATGCTTGAGGTTCGATCACGCGCGTCATCCCTACGATGTTCCTGGCTTTCGTCGGCTCGCCTGTGGTGGCAGGCGGATGCTTCTGCGTCGCCTTCTGCGGAAGCTGCGCTGCCTGCTCCGGGGCAGGCTTGTCAGCGGGCTTCTCGTTGTCCTTGGCGAGTTCATTTGTGCGCAGCTGTGCCGCAGCGCGTTGCAGGTCTTCAGCGCTGACCGTGCCCTCGGGGAGTTCAGGCAGCAACCTGTGCAGAACCGGCTGCCAACGTGCAATCCAGCCTTCTTCGCGTGCCGCCAGTATGTCAGCGGCTTCGACATAGGGCAGTCTGTCCGTCACGGTCTGTGGCAGGGCGAGCAAGGTCTGCATGAGGACGGCCAGCTGATCCTGGGCGGCCGGCCGATAGCAATATACGGCGGCGCGCATCAGCACCGCGCTCGACTGGGCGGGCCAGACAGCCAGTCCCGTCGGCTCCAGTTTGTCTAGTAGCGGCTGCATCAACGCGACCGCCGTCTCCCTCGGAATCAGCCCGCGCATCGCAAAGTGCTGTAGTCCGCTAAGGGTCGCAGCGATGCTGTCCACCGAAGTGATTTCGCCGATCAGGTCGGGCAATGCGTTGGCCAGGCTGGACGTCGCAGCATGCAGCACAGCCACGTCATGCCTGCGTGTCCGGTCCATGGCTTTGACGAAACTGATCAGATTGGCGATCGACTGCTCATTCTGATCGCTATCCAGTATCTGCGACATTCGTTCCGGGATTTGCCCGAGCATGTCAGCGCAGAGCTTCTCATAGGAAGCTTGGTAGCCGCGTACCGGTACGGTCGCCCGTTGTTCTCCTTCGAATACTTCGCGCAGGAAATTGCAGCAGTTGCCGAGTCGCTGGCCGGCACGCATCGCAAAATTTTTTGACGGTATCAGCAGCATTTGCGTGCACAGCTTGCTAATGATGGTCTGGACCACGGGAGAATCGATGTCAAGGAGGCCTGTATGCAGACAGTCCTTGATGGTATTGCTGATGTTAGTAAGCTCGGCACCCTCCGGACGCACGGGGACAAGTACGCGCTGTTTCTTGCCGCTATCCCGGGTTTGGTACTCCCACGCGTTGCATTGATCCAGTGCCCCGCCGCTACACAGACCCAGCACCAATTCTTGCAAGAGGTCGGCGGGTGTCTCCGTGTCGATCAGATTGAATTTCATCGCGGTGGCAACCTGGACCATGCACTTGCCAAGCTGCCGTGTGTCCAGTGGCGCTGCATCGGTGGCGGCGGAAGCCGAATCCTCCGAAGAAGAGCCCCAGTCTTTCATGACCAGCAGGGCTTCAGTGAAAAACGCTCGGATGACAGGCGTATCTGCCGATAGCAGCTGTCGCTTCAGGCCGCGCGACACCCAGTTGAGCGCATTGATCAGCTGCGAATTGTTCCACTGCTTGCGCTCCATGTTTTGCTTGCGCACGTGATTCAGCAGGCCGTCGGTAATGTCACGCAGTGCATGACCAAGCCGGCCAAGATCGCGGCGCGAGAGCAGTGAATCGCCTGTCGATTCGCCGGTGATTACGGACAGACCATTGAAGAGCGCGTGGACGTCGCCGGCCTGAAGGCTGTCGATGTCGAAGGCCATCGAATGGATGTCCGCCGACAGCCGGTTGAGTAAGGCGGCCAGCTGCCCGCCGAGCCGATGCAGCGCACCCGGCGCCTCTCGCTGCAGGAGGTCGAGTTGCTGACGTCGCTGAGCCTCCTTGATCGCCTCGAAAATCGGTATCAGGTCGTCGGCATCGCGCTCTTGCGCGCGAAGGAATGCAGCGATCGACGATTCGATGTCCACGACCACTTTTTTTGCGGCAGAGAGCTTATCGCGAGCGACATTCTGGCCCGAGAAGTCATCCGATGATGGCGCGGGACGCGCGGACATGGTCGGTACCGCCCGGACAGGATCTGAATTCTGCTGACCCTGCCGCGGATGTTGCCCGTTGGCGGCATGTTGTCCAAGGGCGTGGAAGTTTTCTTGTGAAGGACGGCGTTCGAAAGAAGGTCGGGGTGAGGTCATGATGAGGTCTGGGTGAGGAGGAGACAAAGCCTTCTCGGTAACCAGCCCGTGATCGATGTTCCTGAGCTCATCGGGTTCAGCCGTCGGCGATCTCACGCGTCTGCGCTGACTGAATGCTTTATTTCAGACCCAACACCGGTATCATCCCTGCAGGCCTGACCGAACGGGACTTGCCGCCGATTGCCCATTCGCTCCCCCACTTGAAATCAAACCATTGAACAACACAAAGGAGACCCGCACCGATGGACATGCCGCTGAATCATTTCAAGAGGGCTTTGGCGAATCGACAGACGCAGATCGGCATTTTCGTGGGGCTGGGCGACACCATCGCCGCCGAAGTCGTCGGCACCGCAGGATTCGACTGGCTGATCATCGATGGCGAGCATGGCCCGAATGACTTGCGTTCCATCATTGCGCAGCTGCAGGCGCTGGCGCCGTATGACGTGCAGCTGGCCGTTCGCACCGTCGATCATGATGTCGCGCGCATCAAGCAGCTGCTCGATGGCGGCGCGCAGACGCTGATGGTGCCGATGGTCGAGTCCGCCGCTGAAGCGGCGGCGTTGGTGCGTGCGATGCGCTATCCGCCGGCCGGTATCCGCGGTGTCGGCACTGCGCTGGCGCGCGCGGCGAAGTGGAATGGCATCAGCGATTACTTCGATCATGCCGACCGCGAAATGTGCCTGCTGGTGCAGATCGAATCCACGCGCGCGCTGGCAGCCCTCGACGAGATTCTTGCGTTGGACGGCGTTGACGGCGTGTTCATCGGGCCGGCCGATCTGGCCGCATCAATGGGCTATCTGGGGCAGCCCGGCCATCCGGACGTGCAGGCCGCCATTGAGCAGGCGATCACGAAGATCGTCGCCTCCGGCAAGGCCGCCGGCGCGCTGTCCACCGATCCCGAACTCGCGCAGCGCTATCAGTCGCTCGGCGCTTGCTTCCTGCAGGTCGGTGTCGATACGCTGTTGCTGCGCAATGCTGCTGTCAGCCTCGCGGAGCAGTTCAAGTCCGCGACCGGCAGCAAGCCGGGTGCCGCCTACTGAGTGCCTGCTGCCGTGGGGAGTGAATGCGGAGCGGCGGGCAGTTGGCCGCTCCGACGGCGATCATAGGCTGGCAAGGTCGCCGCCCTCCTGACGATGTGCCAGCCTCAGCGTCCGGTTTCGCAATCCGATCGGATCACATTGCCCGCGCTTTCAACCGTCCAGCTGTTGCCATAGCGACCAAATACCATCTTCAGCACCTGCTCGAGATTCTTGCGCTCCACCGGGTCGCCGTACTGCCGATCGTTCAGTGTCGCGAGCGCCTGCTCGCGCGTGAGGCCGCTCTCGCGCCATCGCATGGCCTGCGACGCGAATTCACCCATATCGCGGCATGTCAGCGTGCCAAGCGGATAGGGCGCAGCGAAGGCCATGGCGGTCAGGCATAAGAGCAGGCAGCCGAGGGATTTCATTTCGCTGCAGCTCCCGTGCCGAAATCGAACTCGAGCTGCAGATAACGCCGGCCCACCAGGTCACGCGTCCTGGTCAGTGTCTCGCCCTGATACTCGGCTTCGATGGTGTAGCGCCCGCCGGACGGGGGATTTACATACATATACGGCCCGGTCGATGTCGCCTCGACCATCAGGTCGCCGGCAGTATTGCGCACACCGACGCGTACCCCTGACATGCCGCTCTTGTCTCCCTGGTGTTTGAACAGCAGTTGTATCTGGTAGCGCGGCGCGAGCTTTTGCAGTTCGGCGACTTCGCTATCGGAGTTGCCGCCGCTGACCAGCGTGTACTCACCCTGCCGGCCCGATTTCAGCGCGTCAGCCAGTGGGGCGGACGAGCAGGTCAGCATGACCACCGCTAGCGCGATGCGAAGAGGGTAGTTGGTGAATCCAGTGGACATGCAAGGCATGGGAGCTTCCTTTTCGTCGTGCGGCGGCACCGGGTACGGGGCGGCTGCGGCGATCGCGCGCGTGAATCTACTGTTGAGCCGGCGCTGGCTCTTCATCCGCCGGCAAGGACTTAATGTATTTCGCCAATGCGCGGATCTTTTCCTCGCTCAGCGTTTTCCTGAAGCTGGGCATCGCATTCTGTCCCTTCAGGATGGTCTGGAATACCTGCTCCTCATCCTTCGCGGTGCCCGCCAGCTTGGGGCCGCCTTTACCGGCCTTCTTGCCAAAATTGCCGTGGCACCAGCTGCAATTGGATGCAAACATCTTGCGGCTTTCGTCCAGCGTGAATTCGCGTTGCTGCTGGCTGTCGGGGGCGGGCTGGGCATCCTGCGCGGCGGTCACAGTCGACCAGGAAGCGGCCAGCAGCGCGATCGCAGCGGCCGTCATGCAGAAACGCTTCAACATGGGGTCTCCAAAAATGGTTGAGGTCTGGCGATGCCTGCGTACCGGCCGCGCAGCCGTGGTACGCAGGATCGGCACCGGCGACAGCCCAGAGACTCCCGCCGGTGCACTGACTGCGGACGCTGAAGACGGATGCTTACTTCAGCGCGAACACGATCAGCTGACCATTATCGGTCGGCATCTCGTTGAACGGCGAGCCAAACAGCGGGCCGTAGTTGCCGGCCACATGGCTGCCCCAGCCGGTCACGACCGCCACATACTGCTTGCCCTTGGCGGTGTAGCTGATCACGCCGCCATGGTGGCCGAGGCCGTTGTTATGCCGCCAGAGTTCCTTGCCGGTCTTTGCGTCCAGCGCCTGGAAGACGCCGTCAGCGCCCGGCACGAACACCAGGTCTCCCTTGGTTGACAGCAGCGATGCCAGCGTCGGGTACTGGTACTCGACGCGCCATGCGAGCTTGCCGGTGATCGGGTCGCGCGCCTGAATCGTGCCGTAAGCCTGACGCCCCTTCGGATGGGTTGCCGTCCAAGACGCGCCGAAGTAGTTCTCGCCGGAGAAATCCTTCGGACGATCGCCCTTCACCACTTCGAGGTCGAAGCACCATTCCTGGGTGTTCTTGTAGTACAGGCCTGTTTTCGGGCTGTAGCTGCCAGCGTTCCAGCTGATCGCGCCGTCGATGGCCGGGCACATATTGGGGAAGCTGCCCTCGGTGAAGTCCTTGCGGCCGATCAGCTCACCGGTCTTCGGGTTGACCCCCTTGATGTAGTTGAAGGTCTCGCCGACCATGTAGGCGTTTTCGACACCGAGCTTTTCGCCGCCGCCGAGCTTGCTGCCGTTGTAGACGAAAATAATGCCGCCCTTGTTCGGGTGCACCACGTAGTCCTTGCCATCGCGCGAGATACGCATGAACTCGCCGACGGCACTGTCAAAGTCCCAGGCGTCATGCGGCATTTCCTGGAAATAGGATTTCAACTTGCCCGTGTCCGGGTCAAGCACAATGACCGAAGAGGTGTACAGGTTCTCGCCGGGACGTGCGCCCTCGGTCATCCAGTTCGCGCCGGCGTGGTCGTAGTCGGGGGCCGGGTTGGCGGTGCCCCACCAGACCGAATTGGTTTTCGGGTCGTATTGACCGGTCATCCAGCCGCCGCCGCCGCCGGTCTTCCAGGTGTCGTTCTTCCACGAATCCCGCGAGCGTTCGTCACCGCCGATGGTGTCGAACTGCCAGATCGTTTCGCCGGTCTGTGCGTTCAGTCCGAAGATCGGGCCGCAGCAGCCAGACAATTCGCCACCGTTGGAGCCGATGATGAGCTTGTCCTTCACGATCAGCGGGGCACCGGTGAAGCCCTTGTTGCCTTTCTCGACCGTCATCACCATCTTGTCCCAGACCGGCTTGCCAGTCTTGATGTCGAGCGCGATCACGCGTCCGTCAACCGTGCCGAGGTAGACCTTGTCGTAGGCGATCGCGATGCCGCGGTTGTACGGGCTGTAGATCGTGCCGTCGCCGCGATCATTGTCGATCTTGGCCTGGTAGCCCCAGATCACCTTGCCGCTCGCACCGTCGAGCGCCCATACCTTGCCGCTGGCCGAGGTGTAGTACAGCACACCGTCAACCGCCAGCGGGAAAGACTGGATGCCGCGCTTGGCAGCGTTGGGTGTGTGTATCCACGCGACGCTCAGCTTGTCGACATTGCCGGCATTGATCTGATCCAGTTCGCTGTGGTGATAGCCGTCGAACGACTGGTGGTACATCATCCAGTTGTTCGGATCCTTGTTCGCGTTCAGCAGCCTGTCCCAGGTGACTTCGGCAGAGGCGCCTGCCGATCCGATCAGGGTGATGGCCAGGGCCAGTGCTTTCATTCCATGTGATGCGCGTTGCTGTTTCATCGTCTCCTCCTTGTTGTCCGATCTTGTCGGCCTTTTTTGATGTGATGACTTGCAGTGCTGCTGGTAACGGAATTCGGATGCTTCGGTATCGGCTCAGCTCATTGGTTTCTCCTTGCGATGCAGGTATCGGGTGCACCCGTACGCCGCGCCGGCGACGGCGCGGGGTGCATGGGTGCGTCTGGGGTAAGAGACAGAGGCTAGTGCGGCGGATGCACGCGCTGTGCGTCGGAACGCGGATCGGAAGCGCAAGCCGTCGACGATGAAGGGTGTGCGTACGTCGATCGGATCATGCCTTGCTCCTGTCGGTCTGAGTGGAAGTAAAGGATCTGCTGCATCGTCCGTGGCTTTCGACATTCATCCGCGCTGACGCACTGATCGATGTCCGAAAACGTGTGGCTAGAGTAGAACCTTGCGCTCGCCACGTGAAATATGAATTTCTTATTGATCGATAAGCTGGAATTATTATTCTTCGAATATCGGATTGCGCCGGATCCGTGCAATGTATTTTGCATTGCGGCGCAACACCGGGACCGGACGTTTCGTAGAGCATTTGTACTGGTCTTGTCGGACACGTTTTTTGAGAGGCGCTTACGCACGCATATTTCGATCCGGTAATATGCAAAAAACAGGCAATCGGACGAAGCAATAAGCCTGACCTATCAAAATCCGGAAGGGGGCGCAGGCAGATGGATATCAAACAGCTGCGGTATTTCCTCGCGACTGTCGATCACGGCAACATAACGCGCGCCGCCGATTCGCTGCATATCGCGCAACCGGCGCTGAGCCAGCAGATTGCCGGACTGGAGCGTGATCTGGGCAGCAAGCTGCTGGACCGAAGCGTGCGCGGTGTGCGGCCCACGGTCGCCGGCGAGGTGCTTTACCGCCATGCAAAGGGCTTGCTGCGCCATATCGAAGATTTGAAAGGCGCGGTTTCGTTTGAGCAGCAGCATCCGTCCGGCCGCGTGGCTATTGGGGTCTCAGGCGGCGTGGCGCGCCTGCTGCTGGCGCCCTTGCTGGCCGCGTTGCGCGCCTATCCCGGCATCCTGCCGGAGGTGATCGTCCGGCAAAGTTCAGAGCTGGCCGGCCTGGTCGCGCAAGGCAGCCTCGACATGGCCATCGCCGTTGATGCGTTGCCGCTGCGAGGCATCACGATCCAGCCCTTGTTTCGCGAAGAACTGTTCGTTGCGCTGCCTTGTTTGGTCAAGCTGCGTCGTCCCGGCGGCATCTTTCTGGAAGAGCTGGCGAAAATGCCGCTGGTGCTGCCTGGCGCGCCGAACGCTACACGCACGCGCCTCGATCTGGGCTTTCTGAATGCCAATCTCAGCTACCACCTGGTCGCCGAGATCAGCGCGCCGGACCTGCTGATCCGGCTGGTCGAGTCCGGCGATGTCTGCAGCGTGTTGCCGTGGTCGGCCATGTATCGCGAGGTGGAGGAGGGCAGGTTGCAGGCTGTGCCCCTGCTGCCGCAGTCGATCGCCCGTGAGATATCGCTGTGCGCGTCCGAAGACGTGCAGCCGAGCGAAGCGGGCATCGTGGTACGCCATCTTTTGATTGACATCCTCGATGCGCTGCATCGCAACGGCGACTGGAAGGGCAGTGAAAAAATTGCCGCTGCACGTCGCTGAACACGGTACGCAGCTACAGCAGCAGCGGCACCCAGGTAAACGCCAGCATCAGCAGCAAGCCGCTGACGAATTTTGTCGCATAGTCGCGCGTGCCACCGGCAATGGCAAGGACCGCCTTGGTCAGCGTATTGGTGGTGAATGCAGCGAGAACGCCGACACGCACCTCGTCCATCGACAGCACGCCGTTCTGCATCAGGTTCAGCAGTGAGGCGGTTGCCGAGTGTGTGTCCGCCAGCCCTGCGGCCGCAGCGCCGGCCAGGGCGCCGCCGGCGCCGAACTGCCGGTACAGGAAGGTCGCCAGCAAGGTCACCAGCAGGATGCCGCCGGCGAGTCCGAAGCTCATTTTCAGCGAGAACGCGTGTCCTCCCGGTGGTGGCATGTTCGTGGCCGCTGTTGTGTTCCGCGACCGCGACAGCCAGCCAATCTGGCCGATGATGATCAGCAGGCCGGCTGTCATCGACGGAATCAGTGTGTTCAGGAGCGCGGGCGATACCGAGAGCACGAGCAGCGCCAGCTGGATGTAAGTGGATGCGCAGGAGGCAATCGCCGCCATGACCGGGCGGCCGTCCTGCTGCGCAGGATCATGGGACAACTGCGCCATCTGGTAGACGGTTGCGGTGCTGGAGATGAAGCCGGAGGCAAAGCCGGCCAGCAGCAAACCCTGCCTTTGTCCCGGTATCCGCGTCGCGATGTGGCCGATCGCACCGATCAGCATGACCAGCACGATGAACTTCATGACCTGCCGTGGATTGATCGCCTCGAGCGGTCCGAGGAAGCGATCCGGCGCCAGCGGCAATACCACCAGCAGGATCGCGCCCAGCACGATCACGTCATTCAGCTCGCGCTCGGTCAGCACCTTCTTGACGAAGCCATGCAGATGATCACGCGACACCAGCAGGCCGGCCACCGCGATGCCGGCGGCCGCGGCCACCGCCGGCGACGGTACGGCCAGTACACCTAGCATGCAGGTCAGGATCAAGGCAATTTCTGTCGTGAGTCCGGGATCGTCGCGGTTGCTCCTGCGGTACGACTGCAGTGCGTGCAGACCGACCAGCGCGACGACGACCGCCGTCAGCGCCGGCGAACCCAGCAACTGCGCCACCGCGCCCATCAGGCCGACGATGCTGAAGGTGCGGATGCCCGCCGCATCGCGACCCGGACCTGCGCCCTTGCGGCGCTCGCGCTCGGCGCCGATCAGCAGGCCGATGCCCAGCGCGGTGGCCAGTGCGACGGCGGATTCTTTCGGAAGGAGTTCGTGCATAACGGCAGGCTCAGGGCAGTGAGGCGTTAGCGAATTTTATCCGCGGGGGCGACGGGCGGGGCGCTACAGGCGTGACCTTGGGTGGTTATAATTACACCTCTTGTAACGTTTCCTTGTCCGCTTCAACATGAAAAAAATTGCACTCGCCACCACCGCTGCAGCACTCTCCGTCGTCGCCCTGACGGCTCAGGCCGCCTGGATGCCGGTCACGGCATCGCCGGCCGACCCCAGGCTGTACGTGAACAATGAAACCGCCGAGAAATCGGGCCCGAACATGACGCTGCTCTGGCACGTCATCGATCACGCCTCCACGCAGAGTCGTGACGGCAAAGATTTTCGTTCGGAGATGCTGCGTTACGAGTACGATTGCGACAAGTCGATGTTCCGTGAGATGTTCCGCTCGTGGCATAAGGGGCCGATGGCGACCAGTATGACGGTGTACTGGACCGAGGGCCAGCGCCAGTGGCGGGTTGCCGAGGCGGGCAGCATCGACGAGGTGCTGACGCGCGCTGCGTGCGCCGGCCCGAAATAAACCTGTTCGCCGGATCGATCCGGCTTCGACGATGATTTTTTTCTGCAAACGCCCGGCAGCGATACTGCTGCTGGCCCTGGTGGCGCCGCTGACGGCGGCCGATGAGTCAAGTAACGGTGTAGGCACAGACGCGGGCAAGGATGCCCGCGCGCGCATCAGCAATGCCGAGCTGTCGGCCTGCGTGGGTGGCAGCATCGAGCGCTATGACGACGGCGTCATACCGGTCGGCGAGGTCGCCCGCAGTATCTGGCAGGCCTGCCGCGGCGACGAGTCGCAGGCAGTCGCCGACAATCCGGTGGCCGCCGACATGCTGCATCTGCGCATCCGCGCGATGGTGACGGAGCACCGCAACACCGTGTTTGCCGCACGTGCGGCCAAGGCCAGCGTCGGCAAGGGTAGCCAGGCCGCCAAGTCCGAATGAGCGGCCGCCCGCGCTGCGGACTGCCGCAATGAACCGCAATCTCTGGTTGCTGGCGGCGGCGCAAGGGCTTTTCCTCGCCAATAACGTCGCACTGATCGCTATCAACGGCCTGGTCGGTCTCCGACTTGCGCCTTACGCTTGGATGGCGACGCTGCCCGTGATGGGCTATGTGGTCGGCAGCGCGCTGTCGACCGGGATGGTGGCACGCACACAGGCGCGCTGGGGTCGTAAAAAATCCTTTCAAATCGGTTTGCTGGTGGCGCTGGGTGCCAGCCTGCTCAGCGCATTGGCGGTCACGAACGGGCAGTTCTGGTGGCTGGTAGCGGCCACCGTTGTCGCTGGTTTTTACGCAGCCAATGCGCATCTTTACCGTTTCGCTGCCGCCGAACTGTGCGTGCCGGATCAGCGGGAGAAGGCGGTGTCGCTGGTGATGGCCGGCGGCCTGCTGGGCGCCGTGATTGGCCCGAACCTGGCCAGCACCACGCGCGAGCTGTTTGCGGTGCCTTTCGCGGGCGCCTACGTCGCGCTGGCTATTCTGGCGCTGTTGTCCATGGCGCTGGTGGCGTGCATCGGCTTTCCGCCGGTAGCGCTGCGCTCAGCGCAGACGGCGGCGGGACGAACCGTGCGCGAGCTCCTGCACGAGCCGGTTTTCCTGGTGTCGGCGGTTGCCGCCGCAGCCAGTTATGGTGTGATGAACCTGCTGATGGCGGCCACGCCGCTGGCAATGAACGCCTGTGGCATGCCGTTTGATCAGGTCGCGCTGGTGCTCGAGTGGCATGTGATCGGCATGTTCGCGCCGGGCTTCTTCACAGGTCACCTGATTCGCCGCTTCGGTGCGCTGAAAGTGATGGGCGCAGGCGTGCTGCTGTTCCTGCTATGCATAGCGATCGCGCTGTCCGGTGAATCGCTGCATCACTACACAGTGGCGCTGTTCATGCTGGGCGTCGGCTGGAATTTCCTGTTCACTGGCAGCACCACGCTGTCGCTCGACGCGTATCGTTCGGAAGAAAAGGACCGGGCTCAGGGGGCGCTGAATTTCTTCGTTTTCGCCACCATGGCCGTCAGCTCATTGGCGTCGGGTGCGCTGGTGGTCGGGCAGGGCTGGCACTGGCTGAATGCCGGCTCGCTGGCGCCGGTCATCGCAATCGGCATCGCGCTGGTCTGGCTGGCGCGGCGGCGCCGGCACGTAGTGAGGACGATGCCATAATCACGCACGGTCACGGCTGGCTTACACCGCGGCGCCGCTGCTCGCGGGACCGAAAACATACCCGGCAAACGTGCATGAAGAACGTTCCTGAAAAGAGCCCCGAAGAAAGTACCCGAAGAGGATCAACGCATGACACTTGCTGCAAGGCTGTTCGACCAGGTCGAACGTACGCCTGATGCCATCGCGGTCGCCGACGAACGCGGCGCATGGTCTTTCCGTGAATTTCATGAGGGCGCGGCGCGTCTTGCGCAAGGACTGCATGAAGCCTATGGGCTGCAGGCCGGCGACCGTGTGCTGCTGGTCATGGAAAACCGTCGTGAATTTTTTGCCGTCATGTTCGCTTGCTGGCAGCGCGGCTACGGATTGGTGCCGGTGAATTCGCGACTGCATCCGAAAGAGGTGCAGCACATTGCGGCCAATTCCGGCGCTCGTCTCGCACTGACGTCCGATCGTTTTCCTGAAGTGGCCGACGCAGTGCGCGAGCTGGCTGGCTGCGCTGTGCTCTCGGTGGACCGGCCCGCCTATGCGGCCCTGCTGGGGTCGGAACCGTCGCCGCTGATGCCGGTGGGCGGCGACGCGCTGGCCTGGCTGTTTTATACCAGCGGCACGACCGGCCGGCCGAAAGGCGCGATGCTGTCGCACCGCAATCTCGAATTCATGTGCACCGCCTATGACGCCGATATCGGCCGCGCCTCGGTGGGCGAAACGCAGTTGCATGCCGCCCCGCTGTCGCATGGCGCCGGGCAGTATGCGCTGCCTCATCTGTTAGCCGGCGGACGCCAGCAGGTGATTGCACAGTTTGATCCGGAGCGTCTGATGGCTGCGATTGAACAGCACGAGGCCTGCAGTTTCTTCGCCGCGCCGACGATGGTGATGCGTCTGGTGAATCATCCCGAGGCCGCGCCCGAACGTTTCGCGAACCTGAAATTCATCGTCTATGGCGGCGCGCCCATGTATGTCGCCGACCTCGAAAAAGCGCTCACGCTGCTGGGACCGAAGCTGTATCAGCTGTACGGGCAGGGTGAGTCGCCGATGACGATCAGCGGGCTCGCGCAGGCGCGCCATGTCGTTGCCGATCCGCAGGAACGGCAGCGTGTGCTCGCCTCCTGCGGCTATGCGCGTACGGGTGTCGAGATCGCAGTGGTCGGCGAGGACGGGCGGCCTGTGCCTGTGGGCGAGGTCGGTGAAATCATCACCCGCAGTCCGGCGCTGATGGCCGGCTACTGGGGCGACGAGACGGCCACACGCGCTGCGCTGAAAGACGGCTGGCTGCATACAGGCGACCTCGGCGCGCTGCACGAAGACGGCCTGCTGACGCTGCATGACCGTTCGAAGGACATGATCATCAGCGGCGGCAGCAATGTCTATCCGCGTGAAATCGAAGACGTGCTGCTGCGCGATCCGCGTGTGCTCGAATGCGCGGTGGTGGGCCGGCCCGATGCAGACTGGGGCGAACTGCCGGTCGCCTTCGTCGTGCCGGTGCCAGGTGCATCGATCGAGCCGGCAGAACTCGAAGCGTTGGTGCTGGCGCATCTGGCCCGCTTCAAGCGGCCGCGCGAATGGCATTGGCTCGACGCGCTGCCCAAGAATAATTACGGCAAGGTGGTGAAGGGCGAGCTACGCAAACTGCTGGTTGCCTGAAGCCTGTCCGCACCCCGAAGCTCTGCAATGAACAAACATGTTTCCGAAACCCCAGCTACGCAATTTCTGTCACAGCGCAAGGTCGCGTTCGACCGCCATCCGTATGACTACGTCGAGCATGGCGGCACCAGCGAGTCGGCACGGCAGCTCGGCGTCGACGAGCATCAGGTCGTCAAGACGCTGGTGATGCGCGACGAGCAGAAAAAGCCGCTGATCATCCTGATGCATGGCGACTGCAAGGTATCGACCAAGAACCTCGCGCGGCAGATCGGCTGCAAGGCGGTCGAACCCTGTGATCCCGACGAAGCCAACCGGCATACCGGCTACCTGATCGGCGGTACCTCGCCGTTTGGCACGCGCAAGCGACTGCCGGTGTATGTCGAATCGTCCATCCTGCAACTGCCGCGGATCTACATCAATGGCGGGCGGCGCGGTTTTTTGGTGAGTATGGAGCCGCAGGTGCTGACGGAATGGCTTGCGGCGAAACCGGTCGAGTGCGCGCTCTGACGCTCGCGCGGACGCACTGGACCGCTGCGACCTCATGACGGCACCATCCCGGGCCGGATTGGCAGTTTGCATGAGATCCTCGTCGATTTAGTTGGAGAGGTCCCTCTTCACGATGTACCAGCAATCTGCATACAACAAGCAATCTGCATACAACGAGCAATCTGCACACGCAAAGCGCCTTCGCTTGTGATGGATTGCGTGATCGGCTCAGACTCTCTTTCCCCCTGTTCGTGTAACTCGCAGACAGCGCGTGATGGGCGAGCCGGCTTCTTCGGCACTATTTTTTCCTCGTGGTCACTGAGCAGGGAATTTGTAAATTTTTCACAAATTGTTCATTGACTGCCAAGGAGATTATCGATGAGACCTGCTGCCGGATCGTTCCCGACCCCACGCGCTCATGATGTACCGTTTCAAGGTGAACCGCCAGCACCAGTTCCGGAGAAGCCCAAGCTGCCGCCTGTACAGGGAAGCTTGCCCCACACTGCCGAAGACTACATAAAGCTGCCAAGGACGCAAAAGTCCTTTGCTTTAGACTTCCTGATCCTTGGACAAATTCCGCCCCCACTGCGAGACGAAGCGACATCCTTACCAAAAATTTCTGCCTACTTCGAATTTGTGATCGAGGGATGCCTGAAGAGGGGCGAACTGAACGCACTGGATTTTTTGTGGCAGCAGTCCGATTTTGATCCGAATGACAGCAAGATCAAACTTTTATATGACAGTCTGGATGAAACTAGCGCAAAGTGCCTCATTGGACATTGCCGGGCGTATCCGGGACTCAAGGTGGAGCTGGTCATCCAGGCGGTGGATGGTCCGGCTGTTCCTGCGCTTGCCTCCCTGATCGAGCAGGGAAGTGTATGGAATCTGGAGTTTGATGACGGGAATATATCGCCCGATCATCTTTTGCGATTCGCGACTGTGGCAGGCCGAATCGGCAACAACCTGATTCTGAGAGATATCACATTCGATATCCATAGCGAAAGGGCTTTCGCCGAATCTCTGCTGGCCTCCGACAGCCTGAAAAAATTGATATTTGTAGACTGCGATTTCGGTGCGTCGCGTGGCGTGCAATTCGTTGAAGGCATGCAGAAAAATCAGTCCATCGTCACTCTGCTACTTAGAGAAACGTCGCTCCCCACGAGTCTCGGCAGTGGCTATGGCGCGATGCTCTCCAAGAACGGCACACTCAGAGAGCTTGGCGTGGTCGCTCCGAGAGGTCAGTCAGTCGACGTAGATTCGATACTCATTGGCGCTTTGTCGCATCCGGCACTTCGTTCGATAATCGTTGCAGGTAACCAAACCGACTATGCCATCGCTCATCCGGAGAGTTTGGTGCGTCTACTGGAAAAGAACTACACACTCTCCAGGGTCTCGATGGATGTGCTCTTGCCTTCCTGTGACGATGGAAAAGCTGTCGCAGCAGCCCTTTCAAGAAATACCTCAATGACAGAGTTCGCCATGAAATGGGACTCTTTCTACACGGAAGACGTACAGTCCATCCGCGACACACTCGCCCGCAATCGTGCTCTGGCGGAAGGCAAGATCCAGCCCAGAGCCGGCGAAGCTTTCGATCCTTACGCTCGCTTTACCAATGGCTTGTCTGATGCGGGATCCGTTATCGCTAACTATGTGCTGGCGAACTCATCGTCACTAGAGCAGTTTGCGGAGACGATGGCGGCAGTCGAGTTGTCGATGCGGGATGTCACCGCACAGTTCACGGGAAATACGACGACGACAGCGGCCTCCAGTTCTTCAGCGGGTACCACCACGACCACGACCACCACAACCACCACGGGTACGATGCCTTCCGGCCCGGCATCGTCCTGACATCCGGTGTCTGGTGGATTGGCATGACGGCCAAGCGCCAGAGGAGTAGGTGCAAGGGCGTGGTGCGTGCCGGGTGGTCAGGCGATGTCACGCGGGG